>FWPU01003418.1_pt1 | contig 40099 bp, 37 predicted proteins | sample 2228361 | NCBI WGS metagenome assembly FWPU01 (sample SAMEA103939777, study PRJEB20133) | metagenome | reverse complement strand
GCGGGCCTTCCAGGTGCGGTTTTAACCGCTGCCGGTTTGCCGGAAAACCCTAAGAACTTTTGGAGAGCACCTCTAGTTCCACATTGTGGAAAAACGTCCAGAGCAGCCAGGATGAAATTGCCCAATCCGTAGGTTGGTTCGATGATCACCCGAGGAGAGACGCCGGTTTTGACGAGATAATGACACACTTGGGCAGCCAATCTGGGCGGTGTCTGAAAGTCGCCCCACTCCCGAGTGTGTGTGGTTTGTGCCGCGGGCGCGGTTAAGCCACATTGAAACTCTTCGAACGACTGCCGATCGGGAAAGAAGTGGCGCACACCCGTCAGGTGCTGCATTTCCTCGTTGGCTCGCTCTATGGCCTCATAGTGCGAGATTACATTAAGCAAGGGAAGACGGTCGGAGCCAACGACATATTCAGCAACCGCTTCGGCAATACGAGGAGAAGGTGTATTCATACGATCTTGACAATCCCCGGAACGTTCTCTGTCAGGTTGACGATTCGGCTATACTGAAGCCGCCACTGGAGCGCATTGGAAATCGTCAGATAGCCCAGCATCGGCGGCGACTGCATGATCTCATCGGCAAGCGCATTGTACACAATCTCGTCACCGGGCAGGTTGCGGTCGGCAAGAAATGCGACGATGTCGTCGTGGTTCCCATCGCGGTCCAGGATTTCGAGTATTCCGCGCGTCGTCTGGTAATCAGCAGTACGGCTCTTGGTGATGAAAGCACATCAGTGGCTTTTTGCCCATATTGGACTCCTCTCGATGGGATCCGTAGCGCATTGTACCACAACGGGCCCAATCGCGGTATCTTGCCCTTTCCCCAACTGTCGGTACAATGGGCACAGCGGGTTGTCTTGCGTCTGGACGGGCCGGAACGCCCGTCCCGCGTTCAGTAGGGCGAAATGTACATGCTGATCGGTGTCGTGGATAATCCGGCACACCTCACGGCGGTGCTCGATGGCTAGAGCGATGCCGGCGTGCAGTTCTCGATACAAAACTGGCCTGGAGGCCCGGCTTTAGCCGGGGGGGCCCCGATAAATCGGGTTGCCCGCCGTGTTTTGCACCGGAAACGAGTGCAGGGCATCACGATTCTGCCGGGGATTGGGATGTGAGGCGCGATGCGTGAGGCGTGATGCATGATGCGTGTGGGGGACGCCTCACTCCTGCACGAACGGCTTCCCCAGGCCTCCCGGCGGTCGCCCGCGGATCGCCCGGTCAATCGCGCGGGCGAAGCGGGTTGGCAAGAGCCCCAGTAGCCGATCCACCCCTTCGCTGCTCACCAGGAGCAATGCAAAGATCATCAGAGCGAACGGGGCAGAGGCAAAAATCTGCGTCGGCACGCCGGAGAAGGCAGGGTTGCGTTGGAGAATGCTGCCCAGCGCCTTGAACAAGCCGAAGAGGTAGGCGCCTGCCGCCACCCGCCAGGGGTGCCAGCCGCCAAAGATGACGATGGCAAGGGCGATCCAGCCGATGCCAAAGGTGTGGCGATGGCTCCAGCCCAGTTTGATGCTCAGCGAGTAGGACGCTCCGGCCAATCCCACCAGCGCGCCGCCGACGACGCAGTAGACGTAGCGCATGCGGTTGACGTTCACCCCACGCGCAAAGGCCGACTCGGGTCGTTCCCCCACTCCCTGCAACTTTAACCCCGGTTGGGTCTTGTAGATGTACCACCACGCGGCGACGATGGAGAGCATGCTCAGGTAGACGACGAGGTTCTGGTCGAACAGAATCGGGCCCAGCACGGGGATACGGGAGAGGCAGGGGATGGGGAAATGAGGCACCTCTGGGCCGGGCTTGCGGACGAAGGGATCGCCCAAAAAGTCGGCCAGGTCCGCGCATAGCAGCGTCAGCACAAAGCCCACGGCGACTTGCGGCTGGCGCAGGGTAATGCTGGCGAAGGCGACGACCAGCGCCACGAGCGCCCCCACTGCCATCGCTGCCAGGATGCCCAACGTGACGCTGCCGGTGGTGAACGCGACGGCAAAGCCGGTCATCGCCGAGAGGGCGATAGAGCCATCCAGCGAGAGATTGATGACGCCGCTCTTTTCCGAGATCGTCTCGCCGATAGCGGCCAGTACCACCGGCGTCGAGGCTGCCACAATTGAGGAGAGCGTCTGGATCAGAAAACCGGTATCCATCAGGCTGTTCCCTCCGTTTGGCGCCGGGCCTGACGCCGCGTCAGGAACGCACGCCAGCCGTTCACCAACATCACCGCGAGCACCACCGACGCCTCGATCACGCCGCCGATAGATGAATCTAGGCGCAGGTTCAGTTCCAGGCGTGGGCTGCCTACCCCCAGCGCGGCGAAGAACAGAGCGATCAAGGGCACCCATTGAGGACGGTAGCCGGATAGCATCCCCACCAGCAGGGATAGATAGCCCAGCCCTCCCGAGATTTCCGGGATCAGCCGCCCGTAGACGGCCGAGCAGCGGATGGCGCCGGCCAGCCCGGCCAACGCGCCGCAGACGGCGAAGGCGGTCAACATACGCGGGGTGCCGGGAACGCCCAGCAGAAACGCGGAGCGAAAGTTCTTCCCCAACGCCTTCAGTTCCAGCCCCCAGCGCGTCCCGCGCAAAAGGAGATAGGTCACGACCAACGCTGCCAACGCCAGGATCACCGCCAGCGGCGCGACGCGCAGGCGACCGAGCGTGGGCATCCAGGCCGGATCGGGGAAGGGGTCGGTGCCTTGCATCGTCGCTCCCTCCAGGCGCTTCCAGGGGTTGAAGATGAGCCAGATGACCAGCCCTTGGGCCACATAGTTCAGGCCCAGCCCGCCAAAGATCTCGTGCACCTTGCCATAGACCTTGAGCAGGCCTGCCAGCACGCCCCACAGCGCGCCGCCCATCATCCCGGCCAGCATCATCAAGGTCAGCACAGGCGCTTGCGGCCAGAGGATGTTGCGTGCCACCCAGGTAGCAAAGATGGCCCCCAGGATGATCTGTCCCTCCACGCCGACGTTCCACAGCCCGGCGGTGAAGGTGAGACACAGCCCGGCGCCACACAAGATGAGCGGCACGCAGGCTGTGACCACGTCCGCGACTTTGGCCGGGCTCTCAAACGCGCCGGCCAGAATCTGGCGGTACGCTTCCAGCGGCGATCCGCCGACGATCAACAGGATCAGTGACGTGAACACCAGCGCCAGAGGGAGCGGCGCCAGGGCCAACAGAATATCCGTCAATTTGCTTCTACTCATCATCCCGGCTCACCGAAGCCAACGCATGACGTCTTGGGGCACACAGTCCACCCGTTCGCAGTAGTGTGCCTGAATGACCTGAAGGTGCAGCATATCCGGATCGCCCCGAATGACACATCCAGAGCGCGTCACCAGCCCGAACAAGATGAGCGCCAGCACCGTCAGCGTGCCGAGCCAGGCATAGCCTGGCGCTCGCGGCTTGGCTTCCTCCTGGCGGGTCAGGCGTGCCAACAGCCACACCGGGCCGATCGCCATCAGGGGGATCGCGATCAGTGCCGCTACGGCAGAGTCCAGGCGCCCGGGCAACGGCAGTTTGCCCGGCAGGGCCGTAACCGCGACCCAGGCGGTCCAGGACAGCGCCAGCCGCCGCCCGACCGGCTCGCTCAGTCCCAACGGCGCAAATATCGCAGCCCCGTAGCCCCGGGCGAGGAACAAGGCCAGTGCGACCAGCCCCGCGCCGACCAGCCACAATCCGATCAGCGCCGGCAGTTTACGTTCCAGGATCACGTCCACCAGCACGATAGAGTCGGAACTGTTGGGCGCCCACAACTCCCCACTTGTAAGGAGGCAACTGCCGGGCCACGTCACCCATCAGCCTCCAATTCTGCTCCGTGCCCCATTCTTGTGAGGAGGGGCCGCCCCGGCGGTTTGGCTTGCTAACAAGAGTTTTCGCGCTCCATGTCCTTCCCCGCGATCAGGTAGCCCAATTGCTCCACCGTGGTGCTGCGGGCCTCGCGCGGCGCCGACATGCGTCCACCGAAAAAGACCACGGCGCGATCCGAGCGTTCCAGGATCTCGTCCAGGTCAACAGAGATGAACAGGATCGCCGTGCCCTCCTCACGGCGGGCCAACAACTGCTCCCAGATCCAGTTGGCCGATTCGATGTCCAGCCCGCGCGTGGGATGCTCCATCAATAACAACTTCAATCCCGGCGGGAGCAGCGCCAGCATCGCCCGCTGTTGATTCCCGCCGGAAAGGGCCTCTACCGGCGTTTCGGGCCGGCCGACGATGTTGAAGCGCCGGATGTGCTCGGCTGTCCGTTCCCGTGCCGCTGCCCAGTTGACGAAAAAAGGCCCCCGGCGCTCGGCCAGGGCAAAATGCTCGGCGAGTGTGAGGCCGCCGACCAGCCCCTCCTCCAGCCGACCGGCGGGCAGGTAGGCGACCCCGGCCTCCAGGAAGCGCCGGTAGGGAGCGCCCGTCAAATCCCGCCCGTTCAGCCGGATGCGGCCTGCCGTCACCCGCTCCAATCCGGCGCAGGCGCGCAGGAACAGCCGCTGCCCGCTCCCCTCCAGACCCGCCAGCCCCACGACCTCGCCTGCGCACACCTGGAGACCGGCACCCACCACGGTGAGTTGGTAGGATGGGATGGTCAACCCCTCCACCTGCAAGACCGCCGGCCCCGGCGATGCGGGGGTGGATTTGGTCGTGGGCAGACTGCGCCCAAACATCATCTCCACAAGCCGCTCCACCTGGAAGGGCTGCTCGGCCTCTCCGCTCACCCTGCCCTGCCGGAGGACGGTGACACGGTGGCACAGTTCCTCGACTTCTTCCAGTTTGTGGGAGACAAAGACCACAGAGTAGCCTTCCTCTTCGGCCAGGCGACGCAGCGTGGCGAAGAGTTGTGCTTTCTGCGGAGCCGAGATCCCCGTCGTCGGTTCATCCAGGATGATGACCCGCGCGCCCAGGGCCAGCAAGCGCAGGATCTCCAGTTGTTGCCGTTGGCCGACGGTCAGGCTGCCCACCTCGGCATCGGGGTCAAGATCGAACTGGAAGCGTGCTCCCAGGTCGCGGAGTCGCGCAAGCCCTTGACGCCGGTCGGGGAACAGGCGGCGGTTGAAGGCCAGCATGAAATTGTCCAGCACGCGCATCTGGGGGAAATCCAGCGGGTCCTGATGGAGCATGCCGATCCCGTGCCGGATGGCCTCGGCAGGAGAGGAGAAGATCACGGGTTGCCCATCGGCGAGGATGGTGCCCCTATCGGGGAGCAGGTAGCCGGAGAGGCACTTCATCAGCGTGGTCTTGCCGGCGCCGTTCTCCCCCAGCAGGCCATGGATCGTGCCCGGTTCGAGGGTCAGGGAGACACCATCGTTGGCGCGAACGGGGCCAAAGTGCTTGTGGATGTCAACGAGTTCGACTTTCATAGGAAAAAAACACCTTCCCGAAAGCATGAGGCTTTCGGGAAGGTTCCTCGTTACTGGCTCGGGCCTTGCATGCCCTGCAAGAGTTGCGGCATGTACCAGATCTGCTCGTCGGTGGCCTTCTGACCGGCAGCCAGATACGTCGAGCCGTCCTGATAGTTCAGCGGCCCGACGAAGAGGTTGATGGAGCCGTTCGCCAGCCCGGCGATGAACTCGTCCACCTTGGCAGCCCACTCTGCAGTGAGGGCATCGCCCTTGATGAAGCCGACCGCGGTGGTATCGCGGTTGTTGATGTTGCTCCAATCGGGCCCGGCCCAGACCCAGCGTTGCGTCCACGTGCCGTCCATCACGGCTTTGACTTCCTGCACATAGCCCGGCCCCCAGTTGAAATAGGGCACGCCCAGGCAGACAGAAGGGGCCAGGTCGCAGGCGCCTTCATAGTCGTAGGGGACGGCAAACACGCGCTGTCCCTGGCTTGCCCGCTGGCCGACGACCTGGAGCGCCTCGGTCGTGTCAATACCCGACATCAACACGTCCGCTCCGGCATTAAGCAAGTCGTTCGAGACCTCGGTGGGATCGAGCGTGACGCCGGGGATGTTGAACCAGAAGCCGATCCAGGTGACGGTGAACTTGAGATCGTCGGGGTTCAGCCCGCGATAGTGCTCGTAGCAGTAGCGGGCGCCCAAGTAGGCGGAAGCGGCCAGCCGGCGGGTCTCGTCGTTGATCAGCGGGCCCACATAGCCGATGGAACCGCTCTCGGTCGCCATCGCCGCCGCGCAGCCGGCAATCATCTTGCCGTACTCCATGCGGCCCATATAGTTGCCGACGTTGGCCGGGGCCGTCCCCTTCAGCACCTGGTCGCCGGAGATGCTGATAAAGACGACGTCCGGATACTTGACGGCGACCCGATCGGTGTCCTCCATAAAGGCATCCGAGGTGGTGAAAATGATCTTGGCTCCTTTGGAGACCATGTCTTCCACCACCTGCTCCAGCGTGGTCTCCGGCCGGTCGGCAGAGTTCAACTTGTCCAGATACTCGAAGCGGCTATTGGGCAGTTTCTCGGTCACATACTGGGCAGCCGTATAGTGCGCCTCGCTCCAGCCGTGATCGTTGTAAGGGCCGACCAGGATGATGCCAAAGACGAATTCCTGCGGGGTGGGAGTCGGCTTGGGTTTACACGCGACCAGCGCCAAGATAACGATCATCAGAACCCCTATCACGTTGTATACACGCCTTGACATTTTCTGCCTCCTTGAATCTCAAGAACGTCGTTACCGGATAACCGTCAGGACATTGCCGATACCCATCACCTCCTTTGCGTGTGCCCAGGCGATGCCCACACAGGCGGGGGACGTCCGGCCGGGCAGGGCGCGGACGACAGTTCATGCCGCGAGCGGTCAGCCCCGATGATAGCACGACCCTGCCGCTTTGACAACTACAGCCCCGTCGGCATATCGAGAAAGACCGTCTCCAGCCGGAACTTGTCCGCCAGATGGCGGGCCAGCGCTTTCAGCCCCAGCGACTCGGTGGCGTAGTGGCCGCCAAAGATGACGTTGAGGCCATACTCGGCGGCGTAGTGGAAGAAGGAGTGACTGGTCTCGCCGGTGACGAAGGTGTCAAAGCCGGCCTGGGCGACTTGATCGATGAGGAATGCCGCGCCGCCGGAAACGCAGCCCACCCGCGAGACCAGCGCCGGCCCATAGGTCAGGGCATGCACGATGGGCTGGCCGGTAGCCTGCTCCAGCCGTTCGATCAGCACGCTCAGCGGAACAGAGTCGAGCGTTCCGCCCATGCCAATCGGACTGCCGTGGTACTCCCCAAAAGGACGCGCATCCTTCAGGCCAAGAAGCCGGGCCAGTTCGGCGTTGTTGCCCACCTCCGGGTGAACGTCCAACGGCAGGTGAGCGGCGTAGAGCGCGCACTCGCCTGTGACCAGCGCCCACACACGGCCAAAGAGCGGCCCTACCAGGCGCACCGGCTTGTCCCAGAACAGCCCGTGATGGACGACGAGGAGTTGAGCCTGGGCAGCCACCGCCTGCTCGAAAACTTTTTGGCAGGCATCCACAGCAAAGGCGACCTTGAGGACCTCTTCCGGCCCCTCTACCTGGAGGCCGTTCTGCGAGGTGTCCTGGATCGTCTTGACGCGCAAATAGTCATCGAGATAGGCAACCAATTCATTGCGTTTCATCGTTCCTCCTGGGGGTAATTGAGCGTGGGCGTTCTGCCGAAGTCGGAAATCCAGCAGAACATCCCCCGACCGCATAGCGCCGGCAGGTATAGTGTACCATCACTGACCTCACAGCGCCAGTCGAGACGCTCTGCACCCCAACACCTCACGCATCACGTATCACGCATCACGTTCCACTCCTCCCGCTTTTGTAGTATAATGCCGCTCACGCAACGAGGTATTATGAACAGCCTAGCCATCGCCATGCTGAGCGTCCACACCTGCCCGCTTGCCACGCTGGGTGGCAAGGAGACGGGCGGGATGAACGTCTATGTACGCGATCTCTCGCGCGAACTGGCGCGGCGTGGGCATCGCGTGGACGTCTACACCCGCTCACAGGACCCCGCCATTCCCCGCATCAGCAACAGGCTGGGGCGCGGCGCACGGGTGATCCACGTGCCCGCCGGGCCCGAGCGCCCCTACGAGAAGCACCTGGTTTACGATCACCTGCCCGAGTTCGTGGACGGCGTGCTGGCGCAGGCAAAGGCCGACGGGTTACGCTACGACGTGCTGCATAGCCACTACTGGCTCTCAGGCGCGGTGGCGCATACGCTGCGTGAGCATTGGGGGACGCCCGTTGTGCACATGTTCCATACCCTGGGCAAGATGAAGAACGCCGTGGCACAGCGGCCCGAAGAGCAGGAGCCGGATCGGCGAATCGAGGTGGAAACCGAGATCGCACGCTCTGCCGACATGCTGGTTGCCGCCACCCCTGCCGAGCAGGAGCAATTGGTGCATCTCTACGGCGCCGAGCCGGCCCGTATCCGCGTCATCTCGCCAGGAGTGGACACGGCGCAGTTCTATCCAATCCCGATGACGCAGGCCAAGGAGCAAATCGGGATATGCCCCGATGGTCACACCATCCTCTTCGTTGGGCGCATCGAGCCACTGAAGGGCATTGACAACCTGCTGCAGGCCATCGCCCTGGTCGCCGAGAAACATCCCGAACTGCGCACAGGGATGTGCGTTCCCATCATCGGCGGCGACGTGGACTGCATCTGCGATGATGCAGAGATGATGCGTCTGCAGAGACTGCGCGAGGCGTTGGGCATCGGCGACATCGTCACCTTCCTGGGCGCCAAGGATCAGGACATGCTGCCTTACTACTACTCGGCGGCCGCGATGGTGGTTATGCCATCGGACTATGAGAGTTTCGGCATGGTGGCACTGGAGGCGATGGCGTGTGGCACGCCGGTGATCGCCTCGGACGTTGGCGGGCTGGCCTACCTCGTCAAGCAAGGGCGTACGGGCTATCGGGTGCCAGCGCGTGATCCCAAGGCGCTTGCAGACAAGATCACGCGGCTGTTGACCGACGAGGGATTGCGGCGACGCATTGGGCAGCGTGCTGCCTGTTGGGCCCAAACCTACGCTTGGCCACGCATCGCCGACCAGATCGAGGCGCTGTACCGCGAACTGGCAGGGCCAAGGGAAGGCTCAAACGTCATCTACTCGGCTTGACAACTTCCGCGAATTGGTGTAGAATCTACACCAACTGAATAGGCTCGTCCTGGGGTGCAGGGGAGAGACCGCTGCATGCGGCACCGAAGGGGCAAGTCGGCGTAGATAGCTGGTCGCGCCGGCGAAACTCTCAGGTAAAAGGACACTGCACCTCGACACCTCTGGAGAGTCCTCCCGATGAGGACGCCGAAGGGGCAATCTCGACCGCGGTCGAGATAAATCTCTCAGGCCGACAGACAGAGGACACAGCAGCAATTTAGCGCGTTTTCTGTGCGCTGCACGCTCGTTGTGCGCCTCCTGTCTAGGCCGAACACATCACTCTACACAGGAGGCGTTTTTCATGTACAAGAAACTCTTCATCCCAGGCCCGACTCACGTGCGGGAGAAAATCCTGCAGGCGCAGGCCGTACCGATGATCGGACACCGCGCGAAGGAGTACTCCGACCTCCACGCGCAAGTCACTCCCAAACTCCAGAAACTCCTCTATACCACGCAGCGCGTCTATATGTATACCGCGTCTTCCACCGGTGTGATGGAAGGCGCGGTGCGCCAGGCCTCGGTCAAGCGCGTGCTCAATACCGTCTGCGGCGACTTTTCCGGGCGCTGGCACAAGATGACCGTTGCCAACGGCATCCCCTGCGACAAGATCGAAGTGCCGCTGGGCCAGGCGATCACGCCAGAAATGGTGGACGAGGCGCTCGGTCGGGGCGATTACGATGCCATCACCATCGTGATGAACGAGACCTCTACCGGCGTGATGAACCCGGTGCAAGAGATCGCCGCGCTCGTGCGTCAAAAGTACCCCGATGTGCTGATCCTGGTGGATGCCGTCAGTTGCATGGCCGGCGTCAAGATCGAATTCGACGCCTGGGGGTTGGATGTCTGTCTGGCCGGCGTGCAAAAATGCTTTGCCCTCCCGCCCGGGCTGACCATCTGCGCGGTGAGCGACCGCGCCCGTGAACGCGCCAAGCAGGTCAAGTATCCCGGCTACTATTTCGCCTACTCCGAGATGGACAAGAGTTATGAAAAGAACCAGACCCCGGCCACACCGGCCATCAGCCTCATCCAGGCACTCAACGTGCAAATGGACGACATCCTGGCCGAGGGGCTGGAGAACCGTTGGCAGCGACACAAAGATATGGCTGCCTACATCCAGAATTGGGCACGCAAGTACTTTGCGCTCTACTCCGATGAGCGCTACCTCTCGCTCACCGTCACCAACGTCCATAACACACGCGGCATCAGCGTCGCTGACTTGAACAAGGAACTGGGCAATCGCGGCGCGATGATCTCGAACGGCTACGGCGACCTCAAGGAGAAATGCTTCCGCATCGCGCACATGGGCGACCTGACGCCAGACGATATGAAGTGGCTGACGGGGCAGATTGAGGACATTCTAGGGCTATCGTGATTCGAGATTGGAGATTTCACTACCCGATCACTCTACAGGAGACTACCTATGAAACTACTTGTATGTGACCCAACCGAAGCATCCGCCATCGAGACCATGCGTGAAGCAGGCATCGAAGTAGACGTGCGCGACGACATCACGCTAGAAGAATTGGAACAGATCATCCCCGACTATGATGCCATCGTCGTGCGCAGCCGCACGCAGGTGCGCAAACCCCTGATTGACAAGGCGACGAACCTGAAACTGATCATCCGCGGCGGCGTAGGCGTGGATAGCATTGACGCCGAATACGCCCAGTCGAAGGGCATCGCCGTGCGCAACACGCCTTTCGCCTCGTCCAACGCCGTAGCGGAACTGACCATCGGTTATCTCTTCGCCCTTGCCCGCCAGATTCCGCAGATGACCGCTTCGATGAAGGCCGGCAAGTGGGAAAAGAAGGCATTCAGCAAGGGAATCGAACTGGCAGGCAAGACGTTGGGGCTGATCGGCTGCGGGCGCATCGGCAGCATCGTCGCCCAGCGAGCACTGGCATTGGGCATGGACGTGCTCTACCACTGCCTGCCGCCATTTCCCGACATCCCCGATGCCAACCGCGTCTCGCTGGAGGAATTGGTGGCCCGCTCCGACTTTATCTCGTTACACGTCCCCTATAACGACGAAACCCACGCCATTCTGGGCAAGGATGAATTTGCCCAGATGAAACCGGGCGTCTATATCATCAACTGCGGGCGCGGCGGCACGCTCGACGAAGACGCGCTGTACGAGGCCATCGTCAGCGGCAAGGTGGCCGGCGCTGCGTTGGACGTTTTCGCGGACGAGGTAGACGATCGCGGCAAGCGGCTGATGGCGCTGCCACAGGTGATCGGCTCGCCGCACGTCGGGGCCGGCACGGTCGAAGCCACTGCCCGCATCGGCGACGAGGTGGCCCAGATCGCCATCCAATTCGCCCGGCGGTTGTGATCCTTTCTGCAGGGGCGCGGTTACCGCGCCCCTACCATAATCACGAGGAGCACTATGGCAACAATCAAACCCTTTCGCGGCGTACGATACAACCTGGACACGATCGCCGATCCATCCGCCGTCATCAGTCAGCCGCACGACAAGGTGCAGGGGCTGCAGGAGCGTTACTACAACCTCAGCCCCTACAACGTCATCCGCCTGATCAAAGGGCTGGAGCAGCCAGGCGACAACGAGCACAACAATGTCTACACCCGCGCACGCGACGTCTACCGCACGTGGCTACGGGAGGGGGTTCTCGTGCGCGAGGAAAGGCCCGCCTTTTACGTGTTGCGCCAGACCTTCCGCCTGCCCGACGGAAGCACCCGCGCGCGGCAGGCGCTGATCGCTGCGCTGGAACTGGTCTCCTTCGACGCAGGCGTGGTGCTCCCGCACGAACGGACGCTGCGCGATAGCATGCTGGACCGGCTGAGTCTGCTGCGCGCCGTGGCGGCAAACTTTAGCAGTGTCTTTATGCTCTATCCCGGCAATCGCATCAACGACTTGCTCACTGCAGCCACCGCACGGCCGCCGCTGTTCGAGGCGCGCGAACTGCTCGAACACGAGGTGCTGCAACAATTCTGGGTAGTCACGGACCCACGGACGATTGCAGCCATCGCAGAAGAGATGGCCCCCAAGCGCGGCTTGATCATCGCCGACGGCCATCACCGCTACGAAATGTCGCTCATGTACCGCGACGAGATGCGCGCACAACATCCCGATGCCCCGCCTAACGCCGGCTTTAATTACCGCTCGGTCGCGCTGGTGAGCATGGACGATCCCGGGCTGGTCATCCTGCCCACTCACCGGCTCGTCCACTCGCCTGTCCGCCTGCGCGGTACAGACGTGCTGGAACGGGCGAGCGAGTACTTTGACGTGACCCCTGTGGCCGACCGAGCCGCACTAGAGGCGGCGGTCAAGGCGGCGCGGGGAAGTCGGCGCACATGCTTTGGCTTTCACGACGGCACCTCGGCAGTCTTGACTCTGCGCGATCCGAGTGTGATGGAGCGCCTGCTGCCGGAGCGTACTCCCGCCTGGCGCTCGCTCGATACCGCCGTGGTGCACGAGTTGTTCATCGAACGGGTGTTGGGGATTGACAAGCAAGCCGTGGCGGAAAGGAACGCGGTCGAGTTCCTGCGCGATCCACAACAGGGCTACGAGGCCGTAAGTGGGGGCAAGGCGGACTATTTTCTCTTCCTCAACCCCACTCACATCGAACAGGTGCGCGCCTGCAGCGCTGCCGGCGAGCGCATGCCGCAAAAGTCCACTGATTTCTATCCCAAGATCATCAGCGGGCTGGTGACGTTACCGGTGGGCGCAGACGAGCGGCTCCCAGAACAAGCAACCCTGGCTACAGCAGGTTAGCCAGGGTTGCTCGGCGGCCTTTGGCAAACTCACGTTGCTGACGGCTGCCACACACGCACGACCTGGATACCCTCGGCCTCCAGTGCTTTCAGGACAGTCTCGCGATCCACCTTTTCCAGCCGCACGACGACGACCGGGTCTTCCGACTTTTCGCCCCAGAACATTCCCAAAGAGTGGATGTTGCCGCCCACGGATGCGATGCATCGCGTCAACCGCGCCAGGCTGCCTACCTCTTCCGGGATCAGCACAGAGATGCGCAGCGATGGATGCCCACCGCCCAGCGCCTCGACGAAGATGCGAAAGATGTCGGTGTCGCTGATGATGCCGACCAGATTGTCACCCTCGACAACGGGCAGGCAACCAATGTGGTGATCCACCATCTTCCGTGCTGCTTCCTCGATGGGCAAGTCGGGCTCCACGGTAATGACCGGTGTCTGCATCACCTGCCCGACCGTGGTGCGTGAGAGGATGTAATCCACCTCAAAGACACTTAACGAGACGGCCGGTGTCGGAGAGGCGTAGACCAGGCTCTTTTCGGTCACGATCCCCGCTAACTTGCCTGCGTTGTCCACCACCGGAAGATGGCGAAATGGCTTGCTGCGGATGAGGGCCAAGGCGTCCTTGAGGCTCGTCTCGGTCGTCACGGTTACGGGATCGGGTGTCATGCGGTTTCTGACCAGCATCTTTCTCCCTCCGATTATCCAGGCGGCCAGCCCAGACGGCGCCCGCCCAGTAGGTGCACGTGGAGATGGAATACCGACTGGCCGGCCCCACGGCCGTTGTTGACCACCAGCCGGTAGCCCTCGACAATCCCCAATTCTTCCGCCAGACGGCGAGCCACGCTGAACAGCCTCCCCAATACCGGCTCGTCTTCTGCCTCCACCTGCGCCACGCCGACGATGTGGCGGTTAGGCACGATGAGGACGTGCACCGGTGCCTGTGGGTGCAGGTCATGGAAGGCGGTCACCTCGTCGTCCTGGTAGACGATCCGGGCCGCGGCCTCGCCCTGCACGATCCGGCAAAAGATGCATTTATCGCCCATCGCGGATTGCCCCTACGAGATAGCCGTCCTGCACTGCCAGCAGCTGTGTGAGGGTAAGCCGGTTGCGCAAGTCGCCCTCCGCGTGCGTGACCACGCGCAGATAATTATCGGTCAGGCCGACCCACAGGCCATCATCGCGGCGCCGCTCCCAAAGCACCATCATTTCCCGTCCCACGAAGCGTTGGTGGAAACGCAGCGCCTGCTCTGCGCCCAGTTCACGCAGCGCGCGCGCCCGTGCTTCGCGCACCGCGTCCGGCACCTGGTGGGGCAGGCGAGCAGCAGGAGTGCCGGGGCGGGCCGAGTATGGGAAGACGTGCAATCGCGCAAAGCTCAATGTTGCCACAAAGTCATAACTGGTGCGGAAAGCGGCCTCGTCCTCGCCGGGGAAGCCGGTGATGATGTCCGTCGTCACGGCCAGGTCGGGGGCGACGGCGCGGGCGGCTTCCACCAGGCGGGCGAATTCCGCTGTCGTCATACACCGTCCCATACGGCGCAGGGTCGCGTCGCATCCGGACTGGAGCGGCAGATGGAGTTGGCGACACAGGCGCGGGCTTTGCCACAGGGTGAAGAACGACTCATCCACGTCCCACGGCTCCAGCGACGAGAGCCGCAGGCGAGGCAGGGCTGTCTGTGCCAAGATTGCCTCGATCAGGATGCGCAGGCCGCCACACAGCCCTAGATCGCGCCCGTAGGCACCGAGATTCACCCCCGTGAGCACGGCTTCCTGGTAGCCTTCCTCGACCCGCGCCTGGACCTCTGCGACCACGTCGGCCAGAGGGCGGCTGCGCGAGGGGCCGCGCAGGAGCCGGGTGATGCAGTAGGTACAGGCGTTGTCGCAGCCATCCTGGATCTTGACGAAGGCGCGAGTGCGAGCCCTCACCCCATCCTCCCTGCTGGGGAGTAGAGGTGAGGGAGCCGCCGTCTCCACCACTCGTTCCTTCTCTGCGTTAGGCAGCACCCACTCCACACCGGGCATCTGCCGGCACCGCTCCGGCGCAAGCGTGGCATAGCAGCCGACGACAGCGATCCGCGCCTGCGGATTTGCGCGGGCCAGGGCGCTGATGCAGTGACGCGATTTGCGCTCTGCCTCGGCGGTTACGGCGCAGGTATTGACGACGCAGACGTCGGCCCGTGCGGCGTCGTCCACAACGACGTGCCCTGCCATCACGAACCGACGGGCGAATGCCTCGATCTCGCTCTGGTTCAGCCGGCAGCCCAGGCTGCGCAGATAAATCGCCGTCATGCTACACGTATTCCAGATTCGGGTCGTCCTGAATGTAGGCGATCCGCGCTCCGAGATAAGGGAGTGGCTCCAAGCCGTGCCAGGCCCGCAGCAGGTGATACGTCGGGGAAGTGAGCAGTCGGCAGGCATCCACGGCCTCGCGCCATGCTGGGCGACGTATCTCGGCCACCGTCTCCGGGTAGGGCAGGATGCCGAAATCCCATGCGGCGCACAAGCGCGCGATAAAGTCCACCCGGTCGGCCAGAGTTTCCAGTGCCGTCGGAGGTTCCACATCAGGATACAAGGCGCCATCAATCCAGAACGACATTCGAGAACTCTTGCGCGAACCAGGAACGCACCTGTTCGGCGGCCGCTCGTTCAACAGGATCGGGGATACTCTCCAAAGGGCGTTGCGTGGCAATCCGCGCCAGATGGGTTTGCACCGCCAGGCAGGCGCGGGCAATGTCAGTATCACTGCCTGCAAGTTGCTGTCGCTTACGCCACAATGCCCAACACCGGTCGGGGGTCGTCACGCCAGCCTGACACAATGTGTAGATGTCCCGAAAATCACGCGGTGCTCCTCGCTCAATCAGTCCTACCATCTTGCCGGCGATCAGGTCTTCCAGACTGTCCAGCAGGATGTCTACCCACGGCGCTTGCAGCGATGGCATCAATTGGGCCGACCGACGCGCGATCTGGAAACTGAAAACCACTCGTCCTGCTTGCTGCAACTCTACACTGACCACATCGCCCCAGGTCCGCACTTGCACTGTACCGAAAGGCCCAAGTGCCTCTTGAAGTGCATGAATGATTTGCCGTTGGTCCTCTGCACTCGCTTCCGGGGTCCACCAGGCGTCCACGTCGTGGGTAGAGCGATACTCATAGTAGTGTGCCAGGCCCAACGCGCCGCCCAGCGATATCTTGCGACCCAGGCCACGAGCCGCGAGCGCCTCAAGGCAGGTCCGGGCGTATTCCGACAGTTGTTGGGGACGGCATGGCCGAGGCATGTGCTGCTCTTCCACTATAGTACCACCCTCGAAAAACTATCACAACCGCGGAGATTTTACCGGACGCAGATTGCCGAGGAGTTCTGGGACCGCAGAAAAAAACTGCTCAAGGGGGACGACAGTCCCCATACGGGGCTGTTCAGTTCTCTTCAATGAGGCACGGGCTCCCAAAACTCCTGGCCAACTGGTTGGGAGATAGGGCGTTTGCCCGAACAAGTTCGGGATTCCAACGCGCACCCGAAACATGGAACTGAACCGCCCTGATGAGCAACCCACTAGGCCACGGTGACCCAGAAAATCAGCGTCCATCAGCGTTTATCTGCGTCCGATGATGGAGGTTGCGGCCGGAGGCCGCGCTATGGTTTCTCCACCCGCAGGTTATCGAAGCGCACTTCCACGCCCGGCTCGAAGAACGTGCCGGCGTAAAGGCCGATGTCGCCACTGGCATAGTCCGCGTCTTCCCCCAGGGCCAATTGCACGCCGTTGACGATAAACGTCATCCTGGCGCCCTTGCAAATCACCTCCAGCACATTCGTTGCTGCCCCTCGGTGGATGGCCTCGGAGATGGTCCAATCGCCCGTCAGGTTATGCCATTCCGAACCGTCGTACTTGCTGATCAGATAGTAGCCGTCGCCGCTGATGGAAAAGCGGTAGAAATGATCGGGGTCCTGCATCCGTACCAAGACGCCGTACTCGTTATCGTCCGGTCCGGCCATCTGAGTCGCCTCGACGGTGAGGTGAAAATCGGAGAACGTGCGTTTGGCCGCCGCCCAGGCGAGGCTGTTGGGCGACTTGACCAGGACGCGCATCGTGCCATCCTGGTAGGTCACTTCTGCCGAAGAGTCCTGATCCGTCTGCCAGCCGCTGGCGGCGTCAGAAAAATCGTCCGCCCAGGGCAGAGGTTCCCCGCCGCTACAGGCAGCCAGAACCACCGATGCCACCAGCACCGTGATCAACCACCATCTCTTCCTCATGACCGTCTCTCCATTTGGGCGTATTTCAAACGAGCAGCCGCGCTTTCCGGATCCCTTCATGGCGTGGTCACGGCCAAGTCGTCGAACTTGACCATTGCGTCCCCCGTAGGCCCACTCCCGGCCGCGAGTCCTACATCACCCCGTCTGAGCGCATCGTCACGCACGACAGCAACCAGCGCATCGTTCACGTAGAGGCTCAATTCCTCTCCCTGGCAGACCGCTCGGATGCGATTACGCCCACCCACCCTGATAGCCGAAGAGGGGATCATCCCGCCGTCATTGCTGGTGAGGATCTTTGTGTCCCCACCAGCCCGTGAGAAGATGGCGTAATACCCGTCGGGGCTGATAGCGAAATAGTAGAAATTGTCGGCGTCCAGGTAGCGGCACAAGACACCAAAGTGTCCATCGGCAGAACCGGATGCCAGATAGGCCTCCACCTCGATGCTTACATCGGCGAATCTCTTGCCGGGATGTGCCCACACCAACCAGTTAGGCGTGCGCAGGCTGATCACATACTCCCCGCCCTCGTAACCCCGTTCGAACTGCTCGCTCTGATCCTTGCCCCAACCACTGCGCGGATTGTCGAACGTGTCTCGGAGAAGCATCCCCCGGTCACCACCAGCGCAGCCGCCTGCCACCACCAGCAGAACCAGCACAGTCAACCAACGCCTCGGGTCAAAGTGTCTCGCCATCGCCGCCTCCCATTCACACGGCACAACCTGCGGAATTGATGAGATTATAGCATAGGCAAGGAATTTACAAAAGGCTGGCGATCTGGCGTTGCCCATCTGCGGCGAACATGCTATAATTACGCCAAGCGGAGACAAGAAAGCCCAGAGGGGAACGCTATGGCCAAGAAGCAAGTCAGTGCAACCGATCGCAGCAAAGCAAAAGAACATCAAAGGCAAGGTCTCGAGGCCTATCAAGAATGGGATATTGACCGTGCCATTCAGTGCTTTGAGGCTGCCACCCGTCTGGTTCCCGACGAGCCAGAGTACCTTCTGGACCTGGCGCGGGCGCTGGCACGCAGCGGTGACTTTGACCGTGCTCTGAAATCGCTGGCCGACTTTATGCGGCTGGAACCAGACTCCCCCCTGACCGACCGGTTCGAGCCACTCTTCGCCAGCGGGATGGACGAGGTAGAACTATTGCTGACCGACAAGATGACCACTGCTGGGATGCCCCTCGAGGAAATCGGCGCAGCCATCCAGATGTGGTTGGAGTACCGCATCGCCCTCGGACGCGAGCCGTTGATCTTGCGCAAGCCGGAAACCTGGGCGGCGGCACTGGACTACACGGTCCGCAAGGTCAACCTGCGGCCAGTGAAGCGTCACGAAATTGCCGCTCTCTATGGCATCAGCGAGGGCGCCCTGCACGATCGCCACAACGATCTGGTACACACCCTCGACGTTATGCCGTGCGACTACCGCTACTTCACCGGCTCGAAGAATCCGCTGGACAAACTGGTCGAGGCCGCGGAACTGCTGGAGCAGTTGGAGGTTCGCTTCCAGGAGCCATAGGGGACAAAGAGATACAAGCAGCAAGGTTCGGGGCTATACACCTGTCCAGATGGTGTATAGCCCCGAATTTCGATACGTGGGTCAGTCTCAGGCCGTACTGCTTTTACCCACCTAGCCCGACGCCACGGGGATGGTGAACCAGAAAGTGCTGCCCTGGCCTGGCTTACTTTCTACCCAGATGCGCCCGCCTTGCAGTTCCACCAGGCTCCTGGTGATCACCAGCCCTAACCCGGTGCCGGTCACACTGCGCACCAGGGGATGATCGGCGCGGAAATACTTGGTGAAAAGGCGCTTCTGGTCCCCAGGGGAGATGCCGATACCCGTGTCGGTCACAGCACACAACACAAACCGATCCGCCCCCCCGGCTTCGGCATCGGGCCAGCGCTGCACCCGGATCGAGATACGACCTCCCTCGGGCGTGTACTTATAGGCATTGCTCACCAGGTTGGTCATAACCTGCACCAACCGGCTACGGTCGCCGCGCACTCGCGGTAGATCAGGCGGAACGTCCACCTCCAATACCTGCTTCTTGGCCTCGATCTCCCCGCGTGTGGTGCGCAGCACCTCCTCGACCACCTCCTCGACCGAGACATCGCCGATCTCTAAGCGGAGACGGCCGCTCTCGATGCGCGAGATGTCCAGCAACTCACTGACCAGCGTGTTCATCCGGTCAACGTTGGCTCGCACTGTGTCCAGAAACATGCGCTGTGTATCGGTCAGTTCGCCGCCAGCACCCCTGATCAGCAGATCGGTGTACCCCTTGATGGACGTCATCGGTTGTCTGAGTTCGTGCGAGACGAAGGAAATGAACTCGGTCTTGGCGTCATTCGCGCGGCGTACCTCGTCGAAGAGACGGGCGTTCTCGATGGCGATGGCCGCATGGTTGGCCAAGCGCGTGACGAGCGCCAACCCCTCCTGATTGAGAAAGCCACGCCGCGAGGACTCCAGGCTGATGACGCCAATGATCCGCTCCTCGCGCGAGATTGGGACGGCCAATTGGGCCAGCATATTCGGTACGACCGCCACGTAATCCGGGTCACCGGAAACGTCTTCGACCAATTCCGGCTTGCCGGTGCGCGCCACCCGTCCAACAATGCCCCTATCCAGCGGCCAGAGGGTCTCCGCATAAGCGGCGAGCAGATCATCTGGATAGCCCTGGCTGGCCAGAAGACGCAGCCCGCGCGCCCCATCCGTCTCCACCACGGTGGCTAGCAGCCCCGCGTCTGCCCCGGTCATCCGCAGCGCCCAATTCAGCGTCACGGCCATGACCTGCCGGTAGTCCAGGGTGGCGTTCAGGTCTCGATCAATATGCTGCATCATCGAAAGCTCTTCCACACGGTCGGCCAGCGCTCGGTCGGTCTGGGTGAACAATAGGGCATTCTCGATGGAGATCGCTGCATCCGCAGCAAACGCCGTCAACAACCGCTCGTCGTCTTCGTCGAACAGGGCGCCATCACGCCGGTTGAGCAATTCGATCACACCGATGATACGCCCCCGGCTGATCAGCGGCGTGGCAAGGATGGAACGGGGGACGGGACCCTCACTAAGGCCGCGATACCAGTGCGGATCGCTCTGTACATCGCCGACGATCATCGGCTTGCCCTCCCGCACCACCCTGCCTGCGATGCCGGAACCAGCAGGCAAACGCTTGCCCACCAGATTCGCGGAACTCGGTCCCGCCGTCACTTCAACGACCAACTCGTCGGTCTCCGCATCTCTCATGAGCAGTGAACCAGCCTCGACCTGCAAGAGTTCTACCGCCTTTTCCATAATCAGGTTCAACACGAGCCGGAGGTCGAGAGTCGAGGTGATGACACTGCCTACCTCGTTCAGGACGGTCAGTTGCCGAGTGCGCTCCTCCATCGCACGATAGAGTCGCGCCTTGTCAAGGATCGCAGCCGCTTGATCGGCAATAGCGGAGAAGATGTTCAGCTGTTCCTCGGTATACGCCACACCGGGATCGAGGCTGGAGACATTCATCACACCAATAACCCGATCGCCAGCACTGAGGGGCACTCCCATCCATGCCTGCCCTGGCTCACCGCCAGGCTTGACCCCCAGACGTTGACACTCGCGGACATAATCCGTGGTCACGATGGGCCGTCCGGTGCGTACGATCTCGCCGGTCAGCCCTACCTCTACCGGCCATTCGTCATCCGGGTACAGCCGCTCGCCATCCCTGACGTAGAAAGCGAACGAGAGAGTCCCCTTGTCCTGATTGTACAGCGCAATATAAAAGTTGGTCGTATCCAGCACGCGACTGGTCTGGGCATAGACCAACTCCATCAAGTCGTCCACATTCATCGTGAAGTTGACCGCCTGCCCGACCCAGCGCAGCACGTCCATTTCCGTCATCCGCCGCTCCAAGTCGCCGAAGAGGCGCGCTTTCTCAAGCGCCACCGTCAGGCTGGAGGCGAGCGACTGCAGCGTCGCCAAGTCATCCGTGGAAAAAGAAGCCCCACTGCGCTTGGGGCCTAGCGTCAACCAGCCGTGACCCGGCACCGGTATAAAGAGAGAGGAGCGCAGCGCTTCTAGCGCCTCACCCTCGGCCGTCAGAGAAGCAGGAATGGGATGATCCCGATACAGATAGAGACTCCGCTGCTGCCCGAGCATCAGGTGAACCAGAGGGCTATCCTTCACGAATGCTACGGCGGGAAATGGATTGCTCCCGATAGCATGGGGTATATAGCGCGCGCGTTGGGCATCGAACAAGAACAGCGCGGCAAACTGCAACTGCCAACCCGCCTCCAGCGCCTCATCCAAAGCCTGCAAGACGGAAGACAAACCCGCGGTCTCCGCTAAGCGACCGACGAAATGGGCGACAACCTGCTGGTGATCTACCGCTCTACCTAGCAGCACTCGATCCAACCTGCGTTGCAGCGGCGCCAGCACCGGGTCCATCAGCAATGCCAGCAGGAGCACCAATACGCCCACGATACCCAAGACCAGAGGGTGACCGGCCGGCAACGTGACGCCCAGTAGTCGTCGGATCAACAACAGCATGAGCAGGTATACGCCGATCACCCCAACGCCTAACAGCGCGTATGCCACACTTCGGCTGATGACCAGATTGATGTTGAACAGGCGTTGGCGAACAATGGCGTAGGCGATGGAGAGCGGGAACAACACCAGCCACGGGAAGACAAACACCATGGCCCTTCCGGCATAGACTCCGCCGACGAACCAGATCGCCATCGGACCGAAGGCAAACACGCTCCCCAGCAGAATCGTGCGCGCCTGGACACGGACGATTGGAGACTCTGACCGGAATCCCCGATAGGCCATCATCGCCAGGAAAGCGAATGCTCCCATGCTGGCAAAGAGAAAGGCTGCACGCCAAGTAGCGAAATAGGCCACGGGCCTGGCAAAATCGAGGACCGTGAACTGGTTGACGCCAGCGATGACCACACCCGGCACATAGACAACCCAGTACGGGAACCGGAGGCGCTCGACATAGCGCGGCCGCTGAGGCAACACCAGCGCCAAGTGAGCAAGCACGCTGCCGACCAGGGAGACAGCGGTGATCCACAGGCGCGAGAGCCAATGTGTCGTATACAGATCGAACAGCAGGCCCAGGCCCACGGCAACCACCGCACACGTCACAGCGAACACACGCCCCGCTGGCTCGCGCCAGCGCACCCAGAAGACCCAGAGGCCGATCCCCAGGTAGATCACGCCCAGGCTGTACGGCAAGACGAAGTAGGGGAACAGCAGACCAGGGACGTCTGCCAGGGCTTGTAGACGCACGGGGAGCGTACGTACTGAGTCGTCTGGGAGGCGCGCGGTGAATTCAGCCACGTCACCAGGTTCATACCGCGCCAACTCGCGCATCAACGCCCTGGTGTTGTCCAGTAGCCGGCCGTCCAGGGCGACCAACTGGGCAGGATTGCGTAGCCCAGCAGCATAACCAGCCCACGTGAGGTCGCCCACGTTGTTGATAACCAGCGTAGGTTCAGTGAACAGGCCGGGGAAGGGAGTCTGTGCAGTACGCCAGGCCAGGAAGGCTGCCAACATCAACAGAGCCGCTGCAGTGGCGAGCACCACTGCGACAACCCGGCCTTGCAGAGACATCCTGACGAGGGATTGGGGATGGCTTTGGGACTTGGTTGCGTCCCCCAAATCGTCTACCTCGCGCTATCTATGCCCGCCACAACAGGGCGCATACAAATCTTGGGGGAGCAAACGTTGGTTGCAGGGCCGCCGTGTGCTCGAAGCACACGGCTGAGCCAGATGAAAGCCCTACCGGGCTTATCTGCAGCCCCCGCAGGGGGCTTTTATCTGTTCAGTCCGGTGCTTTAGCACCGGGCGAAGGGCGATCGGCGACTCTCCCCCAAGTTATATATGCGCCCGCCGCAACACTATTCTAGTTTCCGGTACACGGCGGATTATCGGGGGCTTCCCGGCTAAAGCCGGGCCTCCAGGCCGGTTTTGTACCGAGAACTATTCTAGCACAAGGGCAGCAAATTGTCCACATCCGCGGGCTCATTGCGGCCCCTCTTGGGCCTCAAACTCCTCCCTGCTGATGAACTCGCCGCCCGCGATATTGCGGGAGACCAGATTTCGCTCCGCATCGAAGTACAGTTCCACCTCGATCATCTGGAAACAGCGCGCCCTGCCGCTGCCCAAGACCCCCTTGCGCACGTAATAGACGCCTTCGCTACCCTCATACTGGGTGGTGAGTTCGCTTTGCAGGTCTACCCGAACGGCGATCTTTTCTCCACACCGCGAGCAGCGCACGTACTCCCGGTGTACATTCTCCTCCCTCCTCTCGCCACCCTTAAAGAGAGAGGTGATGTGCGCCAAAAAGCCCATCGGCCGCTCCTTTCAAAAGTCCGCGATGGTAGTATATCCGATTCTGGCAGCGAAGTCAAAAGATGAGGCGTCGTTTCGGCCGGCCAGAGTGTCCCAGACAAGACTTCGAGCCAGTCGTCCGGGTATCCGCTTATGCAACGCCTAGTTGCACCAAACGAAACCGGGGCGCGATACGCCCCGGTTTGCTGTGCTCCTCAAGACGTCGCCCAACCGCATGCTCAGCACTCGCTATATCCGCAGGCATAGCAATGGCGACAGCCCTCCTCGTTCACCACCGCCGCGTGGCCGCATTCCGGGCACAAGTCCCCGGCGGGGAAGAGCGACAACTGCTCAGCGCGTCCATCCGTCTCGTCGTCCGGCGGCTCGACCATCCCCAAATGCTCACCCAACGCTAGCGCCACGCCATCGGGGAGGCTACGCACCCGGTCGCGGCCAAAGCCCAGCGGGCGCCCGCCGCCGATGCCCTTCAACTGCTTGACCACCTGCTGCAAGCGGCGCGTCGCCGTAAGCGGCGAAGGGATGCGCAGGACGAGCGAAATCAGCCGCCCGATCGCCTCCGCCACCGCCGCCGTATCCGAGCCTGCCTTGCCCACATTCAGGAACACCTCGAACGGTTCGCCGTCTCCATTGACATTGATCGTGAGATAGGCCGTGCCCAGCGGGGTGCCCAAACGATAGGTCGCGCCCTGCAAGCGGTGCGGACGCGGGCGCACGGTCATCAACGTGGATTGAGGTGCCAAGGAGGCCTGCTGTTTGGCTTGGCGCGTCGCCTCCGTCTCCAGCACCTCCTTCTCCCGCGAACCGGCCACGTAAACTGTCAGTCCCTTGCAGCCCAATTTCCAGGCCAGCAGGAAGGCGCGCGCTACGTCATCGGGAGTAGCGGTGGAAGGAAAGTTGATCGTCTTGGAAATGCTCGCATCCACGAATGCTTGGAGCGCCGCCTGCATGCGCACGTGCTCCTCGGCAGAGACATCCCCCGCCACGACAAACACATCCCTGATGCGTGGTGGTACCTCTTCTATATCCTGACAGCTGCCGGTGAGAATCACCTGCTGGATAATGCGCTCCTGTATAGCCTGATCCAAACCTGCCTGCTCCAGCGCACTGAGGAAAAGCGGGCTGGTGTAGCGCAACTCCAGATCCCGGCCGTGGTCGTTCACGTGGCGCACGTAGGCCAAGGCAAAGACCGGTTCGCAACCGTAGGCTTCGCAATTGGACACCGTGGCGATGGTACCCGTAGGTGCAACCGTCGTTTGGGCCGCGTTGCGGATACCATACCGCCGAATGCCTTCCACAACGACATTCCAGTCCAGCACCGGCCGCTTCCAACGTCCCAACTGCGTGTAGGGGACAAGCGGTTGAGGCGGTGTCCAGCGCAAGTTCCCGGGGTCATAGATGCTGCCTTCGATCGCCGGGAAGGGGCCACGCTTGCGCGCCAACTCGATACTGGTACGCATCGCGTGAAAGCGGATGAACTCCATCACCTGAGCCGCCAACTCTTGGGCGTCGTCGCTGCCGTAACGCACACCCAGGCAGTACAGCAGGTCACCCAACCCCATGATGCCCAGCCCGATGCGGCGGGTGCGCTGCGCTGCCTCTTTGAGCTGCGGTACCGCCGGCACGTAGGCATTGGCATCAATCACATCGTCCAGAAAGCGGGTGGCCTGCTCGACGGTGACCCGCAGCCTTTCCCAATCCACCGCAGGGTGGCCGTTGTCGCCATAGCGGACATGGCGCGCCAGATTGATCGAGCCCAGGCAACAGTTCTCGTAGGGGAGCAGAAACTGCTCGCCGCACGGGTTGGTTGCCTCGTACTCTCCCAGGTGTGGACAGGGATTCTGCCGATTGGCGGTATCCAGGAACAACATGCCCGGCTCACCATTACGGTAGGCGCCGGCGACGATCTCCCCAAACACCTCCCGCGCTCGCACCGTCTTCCACACCTGGCCGTCCTGAGGGCTGACCAGGTCGAGGGTACCATCTGCCTCTACGGCTCGCATGAAGGCATCGGTCACGCCGACAGAGATGTTAAAGTTGGTGATGGCGTGTTCGCTGCGCTTGCATTGGATGAACTCGCGGATATCGGGATGATCCACACGGAGGACGGCCATGTTGGCTCCGCGTCGGGCACCCCCCTGGCTGACGATCTCGCAGGCCGTGTCGAAGACACGCATAAAGCCCACGGGGCCGGTAGCCTGACCACCGCTCGAACGCACGATAGCGCCGCGCGGGCGCAGGCGCGAGAAGGAGAAACCGGTGCCCCCCCCGGTCTGTTGAATCAGCGCCATATTGCGCAGGGTCTGGAAGATGCCGTCGGGTTCACGACCCATGTCGTCGGAGATGGGGAGTACAAAACACGCCGCCAACTGCCCCAGCGGGGTGCCCGCGCCGGTAAAGGTCGGCGAGTTGGGCATGAAGCGCAGGGTGACCATAAGGTCGTAGAACACCGCCTCCATTTCCGCCACACTCCCACCCCATTGCGATTCGACGGCGGCGATGTGCGAGGCGATGCGGTGAAACATTTGCTCAACCGTCTCTATGGGCTTGCCATCTGACCCCTTACGCAGGTAGCGACGTTTCAGCACAGCCAGTGCATTTTCGGTCAGTCGGATTTCCGACTCCGCCTGCTGCTCGAATAGCGAAACCATCGTTGGTTGAGCCGTGTTTAACATCGCCGCCTCCCTCTTTTCGAATCAGCCTCACTCGTTGACTCACGTTCTCCCAACAACCGGTCAATCTCCTCCCGCACTGCCTCCAGGTCCTCCAGCCCTAGATAGACAATAGCATAGCGAATATACGAGACCGGATCCAGCCGCTTGAGTTCCTCGATCACCAGATCCCCGATCACCCGGCTAGAGACTTCTGTCTTGCCTAACTGACGGATGTGGCTCTCGACCAAGTCCACCAGCCTCTCCAGATCGTCGGCTGAGACGGGCCGCCGCGCGCAAGCGATTCGCAGGCCGGATAGCAGCTTCTCACGATTGAACTCCTCACGCCGACCGTCGCGCTTGACCACAAGGGGCGTGGTCAGGATCGCTCGCTCCACCGTAGAGAAACGGTGATCGCACTTGTCACAGACACGGCGACGACGTATACCGCGCGCGTCATGCGTCGTATCAATCACCCGTGTTTGAGCACTACCGCAGTAAGGGCACTTCATCGTCTAGGCGCAACAAGGCTCGTAGGATATGCCAGATGTGGGGGACAAGGACAGACTAGACGCTATATATGGGGGTATAATACCGCGTACATTATACCATAACCTGATACGGCCTACAAGTGGGTCAAGCGCATGTAACCTTAAAGATTGTGCTGCGTAAGCGAGGTTTAAGGATTGGGAGAGTACGTTGACCACAACCGAGGAGCAAGGACGAACTGACCGCTCTTCGGATTCGGATCATGCTCGGCTTACATGCGCTCGCCGTGCACCTCCACAGTCAACGGCACTGCCATCGTATCTGCCGGCAGGCGTGCTTCCAGTCGCCGCCCTCGACTGGAAGCACTGGCGAATTGTCTGCTAACTGCGTCGCCGCAAGAAAGCCGGGATTTCCAGGTCGTCCCTATCGAAAGCAGGCATCGGGAATTCCACCGGCTCGCTGACCGGCATCGCCACGCGGGCCGCGCGGGGACGGCTGCCACCATTGTCAAATCCGGTGGCGATGACCGTGATACGGACCTCATCGCCCATGTTCTCATCAATGACGGCGCCGAAGATGAGGTTGACGTCGGGATGAGCCGTTTGCTTGATGATCGAGGCCGCCTCGTTGACTTCAAACAGGCTCAAACCGGGCCCTCCGGTGATATTGAAGAGGATGCCACGTGCGCCGTCAATCGTGATGTCCAGCAAACGGCTGGAGATGGCCTGCTGTGCCGCCTCGACTGCACGGTTCTCGCCACTCGCGTGTCCGACCGCCATCAATGCCGCGCCGCCTTCGGACATGATCGTGCGTACGTCGGCAAAGTCGAGGTTGATCAGGCCAGGCACGGTGATCACTTCCGAGATGCCCTGGACACCCTGGCGCAGCACGTCGTCGGCCAAGGAAAAGGCCGCCTGCAGGGAGACACGCTTGTCCGTGATCTCGAGCAGCCGGTCATTGGGGATGACGATCAGCGTATCAACCGCCTCCTTGAGTTGCTCGATCCCTGCGCGCGCCGTCTCCGAGCGTACCGAGCCTTCCCAACTGAAAGGACGGGTGACCACGCCGATAGTCAGGGCGCCGACCTCCTTGGCGATGCGGGCGATGACGGGCGCGGCGCCGGTACCCGTGCCGCCGCCCATGCCGGCGGTGACGAATACCATGTCCGAACCCTGGAGCACCTCGTACAGCTCCTCGGCAGACTCTTCCGCTGCCTTGCGCCCCAACTCGGCGTTGCCCCCGACACCCAGGCCGCGCGTCAGTTTGTCGCCGATGCGCACGCGCTTGGGCGCGTTGGAAAGCATGAGCGCCTGGGCGTCGGTGTTGATGGCGATGAAATCCACACCGCTGAGCCCTTCGGCGATCATGCGGTTGACGGCGTTGCTGCCGCCGCCTCCCACGCCAACAACTCGAATCTGTGCGTAACTCTCCATCTGTGTTGGTCTCTGCATGTTGATCCTCCTATGCGATGGATAGAATCTGCCGTGCGAAACGATGATCAGCCGGGCAGAAAAGCCCTCAGCCAATTCAAAAGGCGTTTGCTCGTGGAGGGACCGCTCTTGCGCAACTGAGGACGCGTATCCACCGTCAGTCCCCATCCCATCAGCCCGACGCCCACCGCGTGGGCCGGGTTCAAAATCTGATCCACTAGGCCATCGAGTCCTTCTGGCATTCCGATGCGCACTGGTAACCCAAGGATATCCCGCGCCAACTCTTGGATACCCGAGAGTTGCACCGTCCCGCCACACAGCACCACTCCCGCCGAGAGCAGGCCATCGTACCCGGAGCGCTTGATCTCTTGCTGGACCATCAAAAAGATCTCTTCTACACGCGCCTCGATGATTTCCGTCAGTTTCCAGCGCAGCACAACTTGTGGCGTCCCACTGCCGATCGCCGGCACGGTGAAGCGGTCATCGTCCGAGATTTGAGCCACACGGGCATGGCCGTACTGGATCTTGATCTGCTCGGCAGTGGCCGGGGGCAGTCGCAGGCCAATGGCGATATCGCCGGTGATGTATTCGCCCCCTATGCCGAGTGTGACCGTGTGCCATACGGTGCCGTCAATAAAGATCGCAATATCGGTAGTGCCGGCACCAATGTCAGCCAGAACAACGCCCATCTCACGCTCGGTCTCGGTCAGGATCGCGCCACCAGCAGCAATGCTCGATAGCACCAGTTCGTCCACTCCCACCCCGGCACCCTCCACACACTTGACCAAGTTCTGGATCGCAGTGCTCGAGGCGGTGACGATATGGGCCTCCACTTCCAGACGAAAGCCATGCATGCCCACAGGATCGCGCACACCGCTCTGCCCATCCACGATATAGCCGCGCGGGATGACGTGGATGACCTCCTGGTTGTGGGGCACAGCGATGGCGTGGGCAGCATCCAACGCCCGGTCCACGTCCTCCGGCATAATTCCCTGCTCGCGGCGAGAAATGCCCACCACGCCCCGGCTATTGAGCGATGAGATGTGTGTACCACTGAGGCCGATGTATGCGCGCTCGATCTTGTAGCCCGAGGTGCGCTCGGCCTGCTCAACCGCGGCCGCAATGGCTGCCGTCGCATCGGCCACGTTGACCACAACCCCCTTGCGGATGCCACGCGAGGGTGTGAGCCCAACGCCGATCACGCGGACGACACCGTCGTTGTCTACCTCGCCCACCAGGGCACACACCTTGCTGCTGCCTACATCTATACCGACGATGGTACGTTCCACGGCGACCTCACCGAATCACATGCGCACGGGGAATACGTATTGCGTATTCCATCTTACCAATCGTTCACCACCGAATAGTATGGTGCATCGGGGAAACGTACGTCCACAAAGCGCGGCGTGATCCCTCGGGCCTGCAGATCCGCCGCCAGCCATTCTAGCACCTGCAACCGCTCACGCATCCCGGTGCCCTGCCCGACGAAAACACGCCAGCCGCGCGTGTCAATAAGCAGCAGCCCACGGCCGGGAACATACTGGAGTGCGGGCGAAACGCCGGGGCCACTTGCCCACAACTCGGCCAATGCGACACGCACGCGCCCGTCGAGCCGGCCTTCCTCATCGCGCGGAAGCGGCCCCTGAACCAGCCAGCCCTCCGCCAGTACACCATCGGCGGGGAAGACAACGCCCTCGGCGTCCACCCACCACAACTGTCCGTTCTCGTCCCACATCGTCTTGGGCTGCCGCTCGACGACGACGATGGTGCAGTGCGCAGGCAGCGTACAGGTGACACTGGCGCTCATTAGACCGGGGATAGCGGCCAGAATGCGGCTCTCGATCTGCGCCGGACGTGCCCACAGAATATGCAAGCCCTTCAGGCCACTGGCCTCAAAGACCTCCTCAGGCACGACGTGCACGGCGCCAACGACGTCGGCATCGTAGACGTAGAAGTGGTCATCAAGCCCGATCCAAAGTGCCAGTCCGACTGCCACAATGAGCACCGATGCGAGCACAAGACGCACCCAACGCCAAGTCGTATGCGTCGCAACTGCCGTGCGCGCTACCTGCACTCGCCCTACCGTGATGGTGTTTGCCGCCTCAAATCGCCGCTTTGTCCGCCGTCGCTGTCGTCTTGCCTGGGTCATCTCTCATCAATCGGCCGGTGGCTGATAGGAGGTCTCCGACCGCTCCTTGTCCTGGTGCCGCTCAATCGCCAATTCGATCAGCCGATCAATCAACTCCGGATACGAGATACCGGTAGCCTCCCACAACTTGGGATAAATGCTGATGGCGGTGAAACCTGGAATGGTGTTGAGTTCGCCCACGTACAACTCGCCCGTCGCGCTCGAGAGCAGGAAATCGGCCCGTGCCATCCCGGCGCAGTCAATCGCCTTGTAGGCACGCACGGCCAGATCGCGCACCCGCTCGGTCAACTCGGGCGATATCGGGGCAGGGATGAGCAGTTTCGACGCATGCTCGCCGGTATCCAGGTACTTGGCCTCGTAACTGTAGAACTCGCGGCTGGGAACGACCTCTCCCGGTACGGATGCGATGGGGTCATCGTTACCCAACACGCTGACTTCGATCTCGCGCGCTGCCGGCACCGCGGCCTCGACCAGCAATTTGCGGTCGTAGCGCGCTGCCTCGGCCAGTCCCGCCGCCAGCCCGGCCCGGTCGTGGCACTTGCTGATGCCGACGCTGGAGCCCAGGTTGGCCGGCTTGGTAAAGACAGGGTAGCCCAGCCGCTCTTCGATCCGCTCCATCACGCCTTCTGGGTCTGCATCCCACTCCTTGCGCTTGAGCACGAGGTAATCGGCGACGGGCAGGCCATGCGCCCGCATCACGTCCTTGAACACGGCCTTATCCATTCCCACCGCCGAGGCCATCACACCGGCACCTACGTAGGGGATGCCCGCGAGTTCGAGCAGCCCTTGCACGGTGCCGTCTTCGCCGTAGGGGCCGTGGAGGACCGGAAAGACGACATCGAGTTCCGCCAGGCGCGTCGCCTCCAGCGCCTGCTCACGGTCCTCCAGCCGCATCAGGTCGTGCCGCGATGGGTCACCCAGCAACGCAGCCGGTCTGCTCGCCGCCGCGTCGCCTGTGGTCAGCGCCTTCATCGGGTCGCCGGAGGCGATCCAACGGCCCTCCTTGGTGATGCCGATCGGGATCACCTCGTACTTCTCCCGGTCAATCGCGTTCATCACGGATTGGGCCGAAACCAGTGAGACTTCGTGCTCGCCGGAGCGACCACCAAAGATGACACCGATGCGGATTTTGCGTGCCATCACCACTCCCCCACCAACTCGATTTCCAGTTCCATTGCCACTCCGAATTGCCGTAGGACCTCCGCCCGCGCGTGTTCAATCAGGGCCAGCACGTCCGCCGCCGTCGCATTGCCGGTGTTCATAAAAAAGTTGCCGTGCAGTTCCGAAATCTGCGCTCCGCCGATGCGATAGCCGCGCAAGCCTGCCTGTTCGATGAGGTAGCCCGCGTGACTGCCGGGGGGGTTCTTGAACGTCGAGCCCATCGTCGCGCCGGAAGGGTGTTTCGTCCTGCGCCATTCCAGGATCTCCGCGGCCCGCGCCGCCAATGCCGCCGGATCCCCCGGCTGCAACCTGAACGTCGCCGCCAAGACCACGTGATGCATGATGCGTGATGCGTGACTGTCTCTCCGCGTCTCCCTGTCTCCGTGTCCTCTCTTTAGCCGACTATCCCGATACCCAAACTCGAACCACGCGTTCGGCTTCTCCTCAATTGCACCATCATGGCTCAACACCGTGGCGCTCTGGAGCACTCCGGCGATGTCCCCATCGAAGGCACCGGCGTTGCCCACGATCGCGCCGCCGACTGTCCCGGGCAAGCCCGTGGCCCACTCCAGGCCTGTCAGTCCGCGCTCGACCGTCTCACGGGCCAACAGTGCCAGCGATGCGCCGGCCTCGGCGCGTACCGCTTCACCTTCAAACGCGACGTGCGACGCCTTGTTCACGATCACCAGCCCGCGTATTCCGGCGTCGGCCACCAGCACATTGCATCCGCCGCCCAGAAGCACAAACGGCGTGCCGTATTGCTGTGCCAGCCCCACTGCCTGCACGACCTCATCCACGCTCTCGCAGACGATCAGGAGGTCAGCCGGCCCGCCGACACGCATGGCGGTGTAGAGCGACAGCGGCTCGCCGCGCCGAGCGCGTGGCCCCAGGGCTGTGACCAGGGCGTTCGGTAAGGGACTAATCAGCGTTCTCCTTCTTGCTCTGCACCAGGCGCATCTTGAGTGCCATCACTTCGCACCTGAACTCTTGCCGGGCACGCTTGCGCCTGCGCAGTCCCTTCAAGCGCCCCATCCTTCCGGCTCTACCAGTCCTCATCATTCTGCTATCTCTCCTTGTCTTCTCCTCTCCTCATCTTCCCACCCAGGCCGGCGACCAGAGATTGGGGGATTTCAGCCTTGCTTCCGTCACGCAATACTTCCATCAGCCATTCCCCCACCTTGTAACCATCACCGGCGCCCAACGTGAGCACCACGTCGCCGGGACGCACTTCGGTGCCCAGCCAGACCAGGGCTTCCTCCAGGGAACCGGCGCAGCGCGCATCAGGATGGTGCATCGCCGCGACCACGTCGGCGCTGCGGACACCCAGGGTATCCACCTCGCGCGAGGCATAGATCGGGAGTATGACGACATGGTCGGCAACCCCAAAGGCCTGGGCGAACTCGGTCAGCAGGGCCTTGGTGCGGCTGAAGGTATGCGGCTGCCACACGGCCCACAATACACGTTGCGGGAAGCGCTCGCGCGCCGCCAGAAGTGTCGCGCGGATTTCCGTTGGATGGTGCGCATAGTCGTCTACTACCGTCACGCCACCGGCTTCCCCCTTGATCTCGAAGCGTCGCCCCACCCCACGAAATTCGGTGAGCGTTGCCCGCGCCACGCGGAACGGCACGCCGAGAAAATCCGTCACTGCCAGCGCCGCCATCGCGTTAGAGGCGTTATGCACGCCAGGCAGACGCAGCCGTACCAGGCCCAGTACTTGTTGCTCATGCGTGGCTAGGAAGTCGAGCCCGCCGGCGAAATTGGGGCGTATCTCCTCGGCACGCCATTCTGCCCCCGGCCCAAGGCCGAAAAACGCGACCCGCGCTCCGGCCCGTCGCCGCTGCTCGCCCAACTGCCGCGCGGCCGGATTGTCCCAGCACACCACGAGCAGGCCATCCGGGGGCACGAGCGCCGCAAACTCTTCGAACGCGGCCCGGAATTCGGCAAAGGTCGGGTAGCAATCAGGGTGATCGTGCTCAATGTTGGTGATCACGGCGGTGGCCGGCCTTAGGCTGAGAAACGTGCGATCGTATTCGTCCGCCTCGATGACGAACAAATGGCTCCTACCCGCGCGAGCATTGGTCTCCAGCCCGGCAATCACCCCACCGACGATGAAGGTCGGATCGCGTCCGGCCTCTAGCAGAATGGAGGCGATCATCGCCGTCGTGGTAGTCTTGCCATGTGTACCGGCCACCGCCACCCCCAACTTGTCCTCCATCAACTGACCCAGCAATTCGGGCCGCTTCAGCACCGGGATACCGGCCTCGCGTGCCGCCAACACCTCGACGTTGGAGGCCGACACCGCCGACGAGATGACCACGAGGTCGGCCCCCGCGACATTCTCGGCGCGATGCCCGATGGAAATGCGGGCCCCGTCGCGGGCTAACGCCTCGGCCACCGGCGAGAGTTCCTGATCGGAGCCGGAGATCTCGGCCCCCTGCTCCATCAGCACGCGGGCGATGGCCGAAAGCCCCGCTCCGCCAATGCCGATCAAATGCACGCGCTTGCCATGAACTCGCATCTGCCAACCCTTCAGATGAACACGACGATCACGAACACAAAGGCTACCGCCACCCCAATGTACAACACCGCATTCGATCGGGCAACGACATTCGGCGGCAGGTAGGGAATCAGACTGCGTGTGGGAGAATCGGGCGGCGGAGGCTCAATGCCCCCGATCCCTTTCACTCCAGGGGTGTAAACCACCTCCATCACAGGCCGCCCATCCCTACCCAGGACAGGATTATTGGCAGCATCAACCTTCTGCTGTTCACGCCAGGCCCCTGCCTGAACGCCATAGTGAGCCGCATCTAGGAAAGAGAGCACCGTGCCGACGACGAGAAAGCCGTTGATCGCCCCAAGGAAGAATCCCAATAAGCGGTCTCGGAAGTGCTCACCGACCAATTTAGCACCCAGTTTCGTGGCAAGCGGGGTACTGGCGTAGCCGAATACGGTAATAACGAGGAACAGAATCGCGCGTGTGTAGAACAGGCTCGTCTCCGGCATGCTGTTGAGCGCCTCTCTAACAAAGGGCACGTAGGTGCGCAGGACGTGCTCTACAAACAGTGCCAGGATGACGCTAAAGGTGACGATGAGTTCCTTGGCCGCGCCACGCAGGCTGCCAACTAGGGCAAAAAAGACCAACAAGCAACCAAAGACAGTGAATATCGGGATCATTCACGACCTCCCTGGCACTGTGCCAGCGTTAGCAACTCCTCCGCCAGCCGCACCGCCGCATCAGGACAAGCCAACGCCCGCATGCGTCCTCTCATTTCGCCCAACATCGTCGGGTTGCACAACAGCCCCCGCACGATGGACAGCAACTCGGCGCCCATCCGCTCATCATCCAGGCGCACCGCTGCGCCCCGTCGCGCCAGCCAATCGGCATTGACGCGCTGGTAGCGCCAGGCGTGCGGGTACGGCACGAGCACCGCCGGTAGCCCGAACAGCGGCAATTCCCCCAGCGTCGAGGCACCTGCCCGGCAGACTACCAGGTCGGCGGCGGATAGTGCAGCCCCCATCTCTTCGTGCAGGTAGGGGACGGCGTAATAACGCACCCGCAAGTGCTCCGGCAATGCCTCACGCCGCTCCCGCACCCAGGGCCAATCCAATTCGCCGCTGATGTGTACGACCTGCGCCATTTCCAAGATAGGCTCCAGGTTTGCGCTCAATGCTTGATTGATGCTGCGTGCGCCACGGCTGCCGCCAAAGGCCAGCAGCACCGGCTCGTCGGGCGCAAGTCCCAATTCGGCCCGCGCCTCTACCTGGCTCAACCTGCACAAGCCGCTCCGCACCGGGTAGCCGGTCACCACCACTTTGTGCGCCGGGAAGTAGGCCCGCGATTCCTCTGCCGTCACTGCCACCCGCGTTGCCAGACGCGCGATGAAGCGCACTGCCTGCCCCGGCTCAACGTCGGGCAGGTAAACGAGGATGGGAACGTGCAACATCCACGCCGCCAGTGCTACCGGCACACTGGCGTATCCGCCGGTAGCGAACAGCGCCGCCGGTCGCTCCCGGCGTCCCAGGCGGTACACCGCCCAAGTCCCTTGCATCAACTTGACCAGGTTTCCCGCCGCCCGCAGCGGCCCCAGGCCGTGCACGCCGCCGGCCGGCACCCCGGCGAACGGCAGACCCACACGGGCAGTCAACCGCTCTTCAACGCCGCCCTTGCCGCCGACGTACAGGATCTCTACCCCTTCGCGCTTTCCCCCCAGTGAGGGGTTAGCGACCAGCGCCTCTACCACGGCGAGACCCGGATAGACGTGTCCCCCGGTTCCCCCACCGGCGATCCAGATTCGCAATCTGCTGACCCCTTCCGATACTTGGCTTCGTGCTACGCTTGCCCCGCGAAATGCTCAGCAGCACTCCTATTGCCGCCAACGACACGACCATTGGAGAGCCGCCGGAACTGATGAACGGCAGTGCCACGCCCGTGAACGGCACCAGCCCGGTCATCACCGCCACATTGAGCATGGCCTGAAGGATCAGCCAGCAGGTGACGCCGCAGGCCAGCAGCGCGGCGAAGGCATCGGGCGCGTTGAGCGCAATCTTGAATCCGCGATAGGCCAGGAGCGCGAACAGGCCAATCACCACCAGACAGCCTGCGAAGCCCAACTCTTCGCCCAGCACGGCAAAGATGCTATCGGTGTGTGGCACCGGCAGGTAGCCCAATTTCTGCTGGCCCTGCCCCAGCCCCACGCCAAACGGCCCACCGCTGCCCAGCGCGATCAGCGCCTGCTGGACGTGATGGCTCACGAGCCGTGGGTCGTGCCAGATTTGCATGTATTCGTCAATGCGTTGCCTGGCATAGGGCAGTTTGTTGATCACGATCAGGAACGAGATCGCAGCAGCCGCGCCACCGATCGCCAACTGGAAGATGTCGGCCCCGGCGAAAAAGAACATCGCTAGAGCAGTCAGCACGACCAGGATCGCCATGCTCAGGTCGGGCTGTATCACGAGCAGACCGGCGATGATGCCGATCAGCATGGCGAACGGGATCACGCCATAGGTCACATCGCGGATCTGCTCCCCCTTCGAAGAGAGCCAGGCTGCGAGATAGATCACCACGGCCAGTTTCGCCAACTCTCCCGGCTGGATCGAGCCGTTAAGGAATGTGCGTTGTGCGCCGAAACGGCGCTCACCCACGAACAGGACCAGCACCAACAGCAGCAGGGTCACACCCATGATCGGCGTCGCCCACTGCCGCCAGCGGTCGTAGGGCACGAAGGCGATGGCGATCATCAGCGCCACACCCAGGGCGATCCATAGGAACTGCCGTGAGGCGATGTAGAAAGAGTCGTGGTATGCCTGATACGACCAGTCAAACGTCGCGCTGTAGACCATCATCAGCCCGATGACAAGCAGGCCGCCGACTATCATGATCAGCACATAGTCGGGGGCAGCACGACGTCGCCTGGCCCGCTCGGCTGACTGCACCGCTTGTCGTGCTCGAATGACCGTCGCCATTTCTCTCGCTCCTGAACCCGTGCTATGGAAAGCGCGGCTACAATTTCTGCACCAGTTCCTTAAAGCGCTCTCCGCGCTCCTCGAAATCCTTGAAGGCGTCGAAACTGGTGCCGCCGGGGGAGAGCAAGATGACATCCCCCGGCTGCGCCACCCGCGCCGCTGCCTCCACTGCCTCCTCCAGCGTCCGCACTTGCGTGATCCCCTCTAATCTGCTCTCTTGCTCCTCCGCTCCCCTGCTTCCCTGCTCCTCGATCACCCGCGCGATCATCGGTCCTGCCTCGCCGAATGTCACCAGATGGCGCACTCGGCGCCGCGCCTCTCGGGCGAACTCGTCCCAGGGCAAGTGCTTGTCGCGCCCGCCGGCCAAGAGCACAATCGGCTCGTCGAATGAACGGAGCGCCGCCAATGCCCGCTCCGGGGTCGTGGCGATCGAGTCGTCGTACCATAGCGCCTCGTTGACCTCGCGCACGAATTCGAGCCGGTGCGCGACTCCCGCAAAAGTCGTAGCGACCTGGCGCATCGCCTCTACGGGCACGCCGGCCACACCGGCCAGCGCGCTCGCCGCGAGCACGTTCAGCAGGTTGTGCCGTCCCCGCAGGCGCACTTCGCCTGCCTGGCAGATCGCCTGATCGCGCCCGCCTATGCGCAGCGTGAGCGTGCCGTTGGTGCGGAACGCGCCCTCTTCGACCTCGGCCCCGCCACTGAACCAGAGCAGATGTGCCGGCGTGTCGAGCGCCAGCGAACGGGCATGCGCATCATCGTAGCCCAGGACCGCAAAATCCTCCGCTTTCTGATGGGCCACGATATTGCGCTTGGCGGCGACATAGGCCTCCATCGTTTTGTGCCGATCCAGATGGTTGGGTGTGATATTGAGCACCGCGGCGACGTGCGGGCTCACCGTCATCAACTCTAGTTGGAAACTGGAGAGTTCCATCACCACCCAATCGCCGGGGCGGATCGCGTCCAGGTCGCTGATGAGTGGGTTGCCGATGTTGCCGCCGACCCAGGTGCGCAACCCGGCCACACGGCACATCTCGCCCGTCAACGTCGTCGTCGTCGTCTTGCCCGAGGAGCCGGTGATGCCGATGACTGGCGCCGGGCAGCGCTCCAGGAAGATCTGCGCGTCGTTGCTGAGCGCGATCTTGCGCTTGCGCGCCTCTTTGACGATGGGCAGGTCGGTCGGCACGCCGCCGCTCAGGCACAAGAGGTCGGCCTCGTCGAGAAGGTCGAGCGGATGCCCGCCCAGCACGTAGCGGATGGGCAAGCCCTCCAGTTCGGCCAACGCCTCGGCCAGCGCCTCCTCGCCGCGCGCGTCCGAGACGGTGACCTGGGCGCCGATATTGACGAGGAAACGCGCCAGCGCCGTCCCTTGCCGTGCCAGGCCCAAGACCACAACGCGCTTATCGGCTAGAACGTCTTTGTGCATCGTCACTCGATACCCGGTATTTGGTAGATTGGTAAACTTGGTAGTCCGGTTGGTTTTCGAGAGACCAACTACCAATTACCAATGTGCCAGTTACCGGCTTACTTTCTCTCGGCGACTCCGATCCAGAAGTGATGCGGCAACACCGAGCGGCCCGGCCTGATCTCTATTCCGCCTATTTTCTTGCTAGGGCGTTTTCCGTTGCCATCGAAGGCATCTGGATGGACAAAGCAGAGATTAGGCGCGCGGCCATACTTGCGCTCATAGTGCGCCGCCGCCCGCAGCACCTTATCCTCCAATTGTCTGCGCGGATCGTCGTCGAACCAAAGGAGTCCGGTTTTCATCATTCTCACCTCGCACAAGTGTATGGTTTTACGTCTTACGCATTATGTTTTACATCTTGGTCGTAAAACGTAATCCGTAAAACGTAAATCACGTTGTTGTATGATTGCCGTGCCTGGCCGTGGCCTGCCTGTAGCGGTTGGCGGCTCCCCAAACGGCGCGTACTCGCCCGTGTAACGCACATAGCCCCGGTCATCCGTCCACTGCCGCACGCTGCCCAGCGCTGCCCCCTGCACGGCCCACGCCACGTCCCAACCACCATCAGCGGCGTCAGCGCCAGCCATAGCCCCAGGTGCGGGTCAAAGTACCTACCGCCCTTGTAGATCAACCCGGTGCTCTGGTCGTACACCCCGCCACAGATGAGATGGCTCACCATCCGTTGCGGGCCCTCCAGGTGCGCCAAGCTGCTCGTGATGGCGCCCTACCTGGGCAATTGTTTAGCGATATTCTCTTGTCAATGTGCAATGGTCAAGCCAATGGGCAGTCCGTCACTCGGTACTCGAAGTCGCATCTTGTATTGGCCGGATTGAGTTCACAATGTCAACTGCCGGGCTCAGTTCTCCATAGACATTCACATACACTATCTGTTTGCCAACCAGTATCACCACATGTACCGCTGGATACTCACTAATACTCTCGTCCTCGATTTTGAGCCATAGAGCTGGCAGACCTTGCAAATTCATCTCTTGTTCTTCAAGGACTACTGTAGCGCCAGACGACTCAACCCCTTCTCTAGCAAGTTCTCTCATCCTTTCTACGCTCTGAACAGGATAAGGGCCAAGATGAAGTTGTATTACGGTGCATGGAGGCAAAACATCGGGTGACCAGTTCAAGCACGGTGAAGATAAACTATCTATCGGATCAGGATTTGTTGCTCCTTCGATCCGTGGACGTATAGTCCAGTCGCTTGGTAAATCTACAGCCAACCCGAAGGCAGGATCAGCGAATGTAACGACTTCATCTTGCCATATAGCCGACGGAAATCCGTCAATCGCTAACGACGTGATTGTCGAAGATGAATCTTCTCTTTTGCATCCGGCGACCATTATTACTGCTAGGCAGAATAGTGTCCAGGCCAATCCAAATCTGAATTTTGACGATATTTCGCTCATACGACTACCCCTATGCAAAAATCAGGGAGGATTACCACCTCCACTGGGTTGGTGCACCACCGGGCCAGTAAGGAGCAGGATCAATAGCATGATATATGGGTGACTCAAACTGAACATGCACATGAGGGTAACCAGCGGTTAATTCTCCCACCTCGCCGTACATCCCAATAATGGTGCTGTAGTTACCCTCAACTCTGTCCCCGACCTCCAAACTGGTTGTTTCGATATGCACGTAATTGATGTAATAGCCAGCATCCATCTCGACCCTGACGTAAAACCATTTGCTGAACTCCATTTCCTTTACTACGCCTGGCCCCATTGAGTAGACTGTACGATTGCCGGATACCGACGTGATGTCATATCCGCCGTGGACACCCTCGGTGTAGTTGTTGTCGTAACTTGGGTCTGGGATGGGTAGGGTTAGTCCTCCTCCGCTTGGCATTGGCATCGGCGTATTGGTCGGCGTCGGCATAGGCGCCATGGTTGGCAAGCATCCTTCGCTGAAACAGGGC
>FWPU01003417.1_pt1 | contig 40109 bp, 39 predicted proteins | sample 2228361 | NCBI WGS metagenome assembly FWPU01 (sample SAMEA103939777, study PRJEB20133) | metagenome | reverse complement strand
GACTATCTCCTCTGTGTTTTGGTTTTGTGATATCATAGGCTTATATTTTTACAGAGAATGTTCAAAAAATGCAAATTGATTTTTTGCTATTGACAAAATTATTAATCTGTTTTATTATTTTGTAGTTCTTCTGCTTATCCCGTAAACTATAAAAAGGTTATAAAACCCCCGGAGAGTATATTTTTTCAAAATAGGTATTCCCTCAAAGAAAGGAAGTATAGCATCATGGCAGAGAAGACAAAAATCCAGAATGGGAGTATGAATCTAACAGATTTAAAAGAGATGACCATTGAAGAATTGTCAAAGATGGCCAAAAGCTTGAATGTTGAAGGAGCAAGAGGGCTAAGGAAACAGGACCTCATCTTTGCAATACTCCAGGCCCAGACCGAGAGGACAGGTCTGATCTTTGGAGAGGGGGTTCTTGAGATCCTTCCGGATGGCTTTGGCTTTCTCCGTTCTCCTGACTATAGCTATCTGCCAGGGCCAGATGATATATATGTTTCACCCTCTCAGATAAGGAGATTCAACCTCAGGACAGGCGACCTCGTCACGGGTCAGATAAGACCTCCAAAGGAGAGCGAAAGATATTTCGCATTGCTTAAGGTGGAAGCTATCAATCATGAATCACCTGAAGACAATATAGAGAGGCCACTCTTTGACAACCTCGTCCCCTACTATCCTACGAAGGCTATAAACCTTGAATACGACAAAGAAGACTATTCTACAAGGGTCATGGCACTTGTCACCCCAATTGGAATGGGGCAAAGGGGACTGATCGTTGCAGCGCCAAGAACAGGAAAGACGATGTTACTGCAATCGGTTGCAAAGGCTGTCAGGAAGAACCATCAGGATATTCATCTGATAGTCCTACTTATAGATGAAAGGCCTGAAGAGGTTACGGACTGGAAGAGGCAGGTAAATGCCGAGATAATAAGCTCAACATTTGATGAGCCACCACAGAGGCATATTCAGGTCTCTGAGATGGTTATCGAAAGGGCAAAAAGACTCGTTGAGGTAAAGAAGGATGTTGTAATCCTACTCGATTCAATAACAAGGCTCGCAAGGGCGTACAATGCGGTAATCCCTGCAAGTGGTAAGGTTCTGTCAGGTGGTCTTGATTCTAACGCCCTACAGCGTCCAAAGAGATTCTTTGGTACAGCAAGAAATATCGAAAACGGAGGCAGTCTCACAATACTCGCCACCGCCCTTATAGATACAGGAAGCAGAATGGATGACGTCATCTTTGAGGAGTTCAAAGGAACTGGTAACATGGAACTTCATCTTGACAGAAAGCTCGTTGACAAGAGGATATTCCCCAGTATAAATATAAACGCATCCGGTACAAGAAAGGAAGAGTTGCTTGTTGATAAAAACGTCCTTCAGAGGATGTGGATATTGAGAAAGGTGCTCAACTCATTAAGTACCGTTGAGAGCATGGAATTCTTGCTTGATAAGCTTAAAGGGACAAAGAGTAACAAGGAATTCCTTGAGATGATGAATAAGTAACTCGTTAGATGTGACTTACACCTTCTGCCTAAAGACATCTCACAAACAACTCAGAGGCCTTCATACATAAGCTCCCTGAAATCAGAAATGGTCATGAATTCGGCTGATCGCTTTGGTTCTGCCTTTGAATTTGCCACTGTCTTGAAGAGGAGGTATCTAATGCCATACTCCCTTGCCACCTTTAATACCTCCTCGGTATCATCAATAAAGAGTGAACGATCTTTGTCAAAACCAAGCCTCTTCTCTGCCCTCTTCCAGAACTCAATGTATTCCTTTGGATAACCAACATCAAAGGAACAGAGCACAGAATCAAAATACCTGCCTATCTGGGTCTTCTTAAACTTCAGATTTACGGTCTTGTAATGTGCATTGGTCAAAAGAAAGACCTTCTTCCTGTTTCTATTTAACATTTTCAAAAAATCTATGACATGGGGATGCACCTCGATAAGGTGTTTGATCTGCTCCTTAAGTGCAGGGATGTCAAGATTGAGTTCTTTTGACCAGAAATCAATGTCACACCAGTTTAATGTCCTCTCATGTGATTTGTATGTCTTGAATAGATAATCCCTTGCGGCACCAAAGGTCATATTGTGCCTTTCTGCATATTTTTCAGGTACAAGATGCCCCCAGAAGTAGTCATCAAAATAGAGGTCAAGCAATGTCCCATCCATATCAAGGAGGACAAACTCTATATCTTTTAAAGGAACCTCTCTGAGTATCTTCATCTCTGACCCTGATATTGTAACATTTCCCATGGGATTACTTACTAAAGGCAATAGCCTCATCACGGAAGGAGGGGAATATATACTCATGTTCTATTTTTATGTTTCTTCCAATAACATTATCATGAAAAGAGGGGAATGATACAGTTTCCTCCACAGGAAGCAGGTATTGTTCTTCAGAAGACTTGTTAATGTTCATATAAGCTATGACCGTAACGATAACAATGATTATGAGTGATATGATATATATCTTTTCTCTTTCAACAATACCTCTCTTTGTTAAAGGCACCACAATATCATCAGAAGCTATTTTAACTTCCTCTGTTTCAGGTCCATCCCTGATAATCCCCTTCCCTTTATCATATCTTTTCACCTTGACAGGTACGATCTCTTTAAGAAGCTCCCTCTGGTAAGTCTCCTTTATAACATCAGCAAGTACCGCATCATCTATCAGTCTGAATTTGCTGAAATCCTCTACCATGATACCGGCCGTCTGAAGGGAATCAATTATGTCACCAAGTTCTTCCTTTCTGATGAATGATAAATTCGCCATATCTGACAAAGAAAATACTGTATTGACACTGCAGAGATGATAAAGAAGTCTGAGAGAAGACTCTCTGAGGTGAAGGGGGATGTATTTTCGGAAGTGAAACGTCCAGTATTTGAAGATGGTTCCATCTCTTATCTCATTATTGTATATCTCCATGAGTCTATCCTCTGTGATTGTATCATAGTTTTTTCTTGCTGAGTGAACAAGGGTATGGATATAAGATGGGTTACCATGGAGCCTGTCAAGGATAACATCACATTCAGCATCAACATTTATCCTGTAAGCATTACAGAGTGAAGTGAAGAGTTTTTTAGAATCCTCACTGTCAAGCCCATTTATATTGATTAATCTGAGATTTTTGCCAAAGGATGTCTCATAAAAAAACATCTTATTAAGTAAAGACTGACTGCCTGTGAAGACATGTGATGTATAAGGATATTTGATCGGCTCTTCAAACTGTAGCCATAAATCTTTATTTTCCTTATCCAAGGGGTCATGCAACTCTTTGATAAGGTGAAAATCATCTATCAATATGATGGCAGGCCTTTTAGTGTACTGGCATGCCCTTATTGGAGCAGCGATGACAGATATGAATACCTTAACACCATCGTGGGAATTCTTGATATGCAGATAATCCTCTATAATCTCTATAGCCCATTTCTCATCAAGCCTTCTTGATATTACCTCCATATCCTCAAGTAAGAAAATACCTCTTCCTAATATTTCAGGGTCTTTTCTTAAAAAGGCAAAGGCCTGCTGTATGAATTTAACAAGATAATCCTCTGAAAACCTCGTTATACTATTAATGGCAGGACTTAATGAATAAAAGAATGGGATAGCATCTTCCTGTTCATAGAAGAGATAATCATACAGGTGCCTGATCAGGACTGTCTTGCCAATACCTCGGCATCCAGATATAAAAACACTTTCTGCATTTCCTGCCATGGAATCACGGGCAAGTTTCTTCAATATCTCAAGCTCTTTATCCCTTCCAAAGAATATTTCCGATACCCTCTCCATAGTCTAAAGATTGATACCTGTCTATTGCTATTAATTAAACTCAAGGCATAGAATATTAAATGTTCTCCTTGCGAAACTTATCGCCTTCTTTGAAGATTCTAATCTATCTGATATCCTCCATCCTTATATTAACTTCACCCTTGTACTCGTCAGCAAAAGAACAACATAAATCATTTTACACAATCCAGACAGGAAGTTTCACTGATGAGGCATCTGCCATGAAGGAATTTAATTCCATCCTGCAGAGATTAAATAAAGATGAACTGAGATACCTGAGGGTTGAGAGGATAGGAGAATTTTACTCTGTCAGGCTTGGCAGATTTGAGGATATAAATACCGCAGAAAGTTTTCACAGAAGAATCAGCACAAGACTTCAGGGTTCAATCATAGTCAAGGCCTATTTTATAGAAGAACGGATCCTAAAAAAATACATCCCTGAGAGGACGCCTGAAGAGATAGAATCCTTAGATGATTATATAAAGAGGATATCAGGCCTTGTAGCTAACAAGGATTATGAGGGGGCCCTTAAAGAAGTAAAGATAGCAATGATAAATAGGCAAAATGACCCGGAGTTGAATGCCTGGCACGGAGCAATACTGCTTAAGATGAATAGGGCTTCTGAGGCACTTGCCTATTTAAGGAAGGCAACAAAATTATCACCTGATGTCCCTGACTATCATAATGCACTTGGATATTGTCTGTTCTTTCTTGAAGATTTTGACGAAGCAATTGAAGAATTCAATAAGGCACTGAGCCTTGACCCATCACATATTGATGCACTAACAGGTCTTGCAATAACATATGTAAGAATGGGTAAAAAGGATAAGGCAATGAAAATCCATGATAAACTGAAGGGGCTTGATAGAGAGACCGCTGATAAGTTATTAAAGGTGATTAAATAACCCTATGTCACTATCTTTATATGCCATGGTTCAAAACGCACACCCTCAAGGTTTTTATCAGGATAACGCAATTTAAGATATCCAAGCTCACTGAGCCTTCTGTAAACCTCTGTTTTAGTAAATTGGTCAGTGAAATTTTTAGCGCCAAGGCCAGCCTGACCCACATCAAAATCTCCTGTGCCATGAAATGAATACCCAGGTGGTGCAAGTGAACGAGAGGCAAGGGAGAGATTGCCATTATTCTTATATGCCTTATTTAGAAACAAGAGAAACTGCTTCATCACAGACCTCACTCCTGAGGTCAGGACAACCTGATCACCAACCTTTTGCCTTATCTTCCTGTAGGTCTCAAAAGGGATACCCTTCCTTAGGTGATTGCCTGTGGATGAATCCCTGATAACCTCACTCTTTTTAATCTGATCGGTAATCCTTTCAAAGACCTTTTTACCGAAAAAACCATAAATCCTTGCATCTGTATAAAAGAGTTTTTCCATAAAATCAACCTCTGCCTTGGAAAACTCACCTACCTCTATGTATCTCTTAGCTATTTTGAGTGCATCCTCAAAACCCATTAACTGAAACTTTCCATGTCCAACAAACCACTCGAGTTTTCTCAGTCGCATAACTATTGATTCAAAAACTCTGTATTCTGCTCTCTTCACCAGTATATCATCCTTGTGAGGTATGTCAAAGTGTTTCATTTTATACAGGTAGTCTTTGATATGGTCGTCAGGATTCTTAGGATAGGCTGAATGGATCATGCCAACCACCATCTGTGCAAAGGCCTCAGGGGCACTTAACCCTGCAATGATGCTTAATGCCATGACCTTGAGGAATCCCCTCCTTCTCATCTCAATCCTTTTTTACCACAATCTCCTTCGTGAATCAAGCTAAAACTCTCCTCTTGAAGAAGATTCCTATAAAGAGGTAGATTTATAAAAAGGGCAATGAGAAAACTTCTCTTAACAGGTATTAGTGGATTCCTTGGCTGGAATATCTGTCAGATAGCAAAAAGAGAATGGCAGATATATGGGACGTTCTTCTCCCATCCGGTAGGGATAGATGATGTAAATATCATTAGGATAGACCTGAGGGACTTTAAGGAATTAAGAAGGATGTTTAAAGAGATTCGCCCCGACGCGGTAATACATACCGCTGCTGTAACGAGTCCGAATTACTGTCAGACAAACAGGATAGAATCCCAGAAGATTAATGTAGACGCCTCGATAAACATTGCCTGTCTCTGTGCTGATCATGGCATACCTTGCGTCTTTACATCTACTGATATTGTATTTGATGGATTGAATCCACCGTATAAGGAAGAAGACCCTGTATGCCCTGTGAATTATTATGGTGAGCAAAAGGTCATGGCTGAGAGGGGTATGCTCAAATATTATCCTGATGTGGCAATATGCCGAATGCCATTGATGTTCGGGACGCCAGGGCCTGTTGCCTCGAGTTTTATCCAGCCTATGATAAAGGCGATGAGAGAGGGAAGGGAATTAAGATTATTCACTGATGAATTCAGAACACCTGTGAGCGGAGAGACAGCAGCACATGGCATCCTTCTTGCACTTAAAAGGGTTAAGGGGATAATCCATATGGGTGGTATCGAACGAATATCACGCTATGATTTTGGAAGATTGCTCAGTAATATACTTGGTATTAAGGATGCCCGAATTATAGCCTGCAGGCAGAAAGACATGCCAATGCCTGCACCAAGGCCGCCGGATGTCTCTCTTGACAGTTCAAAAGCAATGACCCTCGGTTTCAGGTCATTGCCACTTTCAGATGAACTCAATAAGATTAGGAGGTATCTTTTTTAGATATTGTCTGCCTCGCAGAGGTCTTTTAATCTCCTTATCACTTCGCCTGCTTCCCTTGCATGCACCCTTTCAATGACAGGCATCTTTGATACAACGCTGAGGACCTTTCCAGGCAGTTCATAACTGACCTCAAAGGAGAGTATTGTTGAATTGGCATCTCCCTCAAAGATGAAGGTCTCGGCGATTGGAAATGCCCCATGCATCTTTATTGCAAACTTTTTATCCTTGCTATAAGCTGTAACAGACCCTTTCCCCTTGAAATTCATGCCCAGCACCCTGTAAGTCCAGTCAAATGTTGTTCCCTTCACAGGCAGGTCATTTGAGACATTCTTTACACTTATAAGGCTCGGTACATATCTTGTCCAATTCTGGGGATTTGTCACATACTCAAATACCTTTGGCAGAGGTGAATTGATATTTATTGATTTACTTATATGTCCCATAATATCTCCTCTCCTTCCTTGTCTTTATTCGGATTGAACTATTATCCATGTATTTTATAATAAAGTTCAAGTGGGTATATGAGAATCCCTGATAAGAGGCAGATGAGACCAATATACAATACAGGAAGGGCGCCATCCCTCACATAGACAATCTCAACCCATTCAATTGTTTCCCCTATCTCTATCCACACACCCTCCCCCTTTACACCCTCATTATCGTGGAGAACCCCTTCAAGGATAACATCGCCTGACTTCTTAAGTGCCACCCTGTATCCTGGCTTATCAAGGCTATAAAGCCTTAACCCAGCATTTCCGCTATCAGTGTATCTATTTACTGCAAAGGAAACACCCAACTGGTAATCACCTATCAATATAAGGGACTCTTCTTTACCAGGTGGCAGGAGGTCAAGTTTTGATAATGATATCTTCTTCATACCATCAACCCACACATTAATATCAGGAGATAAGCCTGCATTGTTTATGTAGGCATATCCAGAAGATGTCCTGACAAATGGAAAAGGCCTGAGTGTAACCTCTCTACCATTGTCATCCATAATCGCCTCTACCATATCAATACTGAATTTATTATTCTCATCTACAACAACCACCTTCTCAGCAAGCTCCATGTTTATCCTCAATAGATTCTGTCCATTCCCTGTTTTATCCTGGACGTTCATCTTATATCGTTCAGTATCTCTTAAGAAGAGCGATAGATAAATGCTAACAAATATCAGGGCAAGTGATAGAAGTATCAGGGCTGAAGCGACCCTCCTTTTCTTAAATCGTAACACCGTGTAAATAGCCTTAAAGAATAGGTGTAGTGAGAAGATAATAATGAGGAGACCGAGGACTATGTTTTCCCTTAACAGGATCAACATCCTTAGCCATGGTTCCTCTGACTTGAAGCTGATAAGGAGATAGATACCTGTGATAGATGCAATCAAGATTAACGTAAGAGCACCTGATGCAAGAAATCTGCCTTTCATTAGTCAGTTGTTCCTACCCATTTATCATATGTATTAACAACGTGGCCCCTGTCAATGATAAGCTTATCCCCCTCTATCTTGAAATCAAGGGGTATTGGATTACACCCACCTGACTGGCCAATGGATTGTGAAGGGATAGGTGTACCGCAGTATTTGCACACAACATACCCTCCTCTCTGAACATATCCATATGGTGGACATATCTTACAGGCATCGAGTACCGCAACAATCTTAGCATCAGGCCTCATCATCACAATAACCCTGTATATATCCTTATGGTAACTAAATGAGTACTTCCTTATCCTCCCGTCTGAGAAGTTCCCATACATGCCTGTAAGGGGTATCTCTATTGTATCTCCTTCAACAACCAAAGGTATTGGTTCAGGGTCGTATGAAGGGTTTAGTTGAAGATTTGCAGAGTGTAGCATCACGATGCTGATGAACAGGGAAAGGAGAAGAGGTGTACCTTTCTTTATCAGTTCATCCATGTATACAGAGATTATCTTTCTCCTTTCAGCTCCCGTCTCTATTCCATGTGTAGAAGGCTCGGGTGTAAGAAGCAATCCTATAAAGACATAAAGTGGTGGTATAAAGAGTATAAGGCCAGTAAGTGCCATGGCTACCCTTGGGGACATGAGATAATCCAGCACAGGATCAAGAGGCGTTTTGATGATACCTCCATGGGGTATAAGCAAAAACCCTTTAGACGAAGATAGAAAAGCTGATAAAAAAGAATACATACCGCGATGCAGGGATACCACTATTTGGGAACTGTCAAACTCGTTCATTCCACCAAATATAAAACAGAATGAAGCAAGAAATACCATAATACCTTTAGTGTTGAAGAAACTCCTCATATCAAACCTCGATAAGAACATCATGATATATCTGAATATAACCCCAGCAATAACGACACCCACAAAAGAATAGATATATATACTATGTCCCTTTAAGGATGCCTCCTTCAGTGTCACCACTGCAAGTTGGGCTGATGGTAATAAGAGGGCAAGCACAAGACCTATAAGTGGATATATAATCCTTTTGTTGGATACAAGGGATAGGAATAAGATCATAACAAAGGAATAGAACATAAGGCCTGTGTATGCCTTCTCAATAGAACCTGCAAGAGGATAATTAATAGATGTGATTAAGAACCCTGAAAGGATAATGATAAAAGCAGAGGTGATCAAGACCTTTCTGTATTCTTTATAAACACCTGTTAAAATAATTACTATTACAGAAAATTCTAAGAACTCCCTTAGGGTTATAAGGAATAAGGTCATGAGGATTACTGCACCGATTCTATAATCTTCTTTACCTCTTCAGGCATCTCGCCGATATCGCCTATCTTCTTCTTGATAAACGAGTTGCTCATCATCAATTTCATGGATGTCATCATATAGTTCTTCTTGAATTCATCCTTTTCCTCAAACTGCATCTCTGCATACTTATGCATATAAAATCCCCTGTAGCAATCAACAATCGCCCTGTCGAGTTCCTCAAGTGTCATTGCCTTTGGCTTTATGATAGGGTCTATGAGGTTATATCTTTTGTAATCGGTTACAACGATATAATCCTTTAGTTCATCATAGATATCTGAATAAGGCCATGGTGCAATCGCAAGGAAGTGAGCGAAGTCAGGATTAAACTCGATGGCAAGCTCAAGTGTTCTTGCTATACTCTCCTCTGTCTCGTCAGGATAACCGAGTATCATGGAGGTCTCGGTGATTATGCCTGCTTCCCTTAACAATGAGAGTGCCTTTTTCGATTCCGCAATACTGAGGTCCTTTTTGATATAGTCCAGACTTTCTTGCTCTGTAGCCTCTGTACCAACATATATGTGGATAATGCCTGCCATCTTATATTTTTCAAGGATGTCCTCGTCACGGACTATGTCAGGTGCCCTCGTCTCCATGAGTATCTTCATATCAAGACGTCTCTCTATTATAAGGTCGAGCAGACTTTCCCATCTCTGACGATCAGCGGTGGGATATTCATCAGTGAAGAGCACGAGGTTAACACCAAAATCCTTATTCAGAAGCAACATCTCCTCTACAATATCCTTAGGGCTTCTCGCCCTCCACTTCCTCATCCAGTATTTCTGCTGTGAACAGAATGTGCATTCCTTATCGCATCCCCTTGATGTAGATACCGCACCGAGCCTTGAACCAGGCAGGATAAAATATTTATAGTCCTGCCAGTCAAGAAGCTCCCATGCCATGGAAAGCCCATCAAGGCTCTCCATAAGCGGTCTCTGAGGATTAACCATTACCAAGCCGTCCTTTCTATAAACAACACCTGCCACCATGCCTATGTTTCCGCTATCAGAGATTGTCTTCAAGAGTTCTACTATCGTTATCTCACCTTCGCCTCTTACAATAAAATCAATAGAGTCGGTCATTGAAAATATTTCATTGTACATAAATGAGGCATGTACACCACCCATAATGGTTGTTATCTGTGGATTTATCTTCTTTGCAAGCTCGATGACATTGATCGCATCATGCACAGTGCATGTAATAGCCGATACTGCCACAAAATCGGGTTTTGATTCGGTAATCTTTTCTTCTATCTCATCATAACCTACGTCCTTTGTCATGGCATCGTATATTTCAGCCTCAAAACCTGCAGACCTTACAGCACCTGCAAGATAGACGTAGTAGAGAGGTACCCATCTGCCAGCAACCTCTACAACTCCTGCATGAAATGGTGGAGTGATAAATAATACCTTCTTCTTTTTCATTATCGTGCAATTAGGAGTCGAGGGTTCGAAGATTCGGGCATTTCACTCGACCCCTTGACACCCTAAATCCTTACGGAGATGAATCTCCTTTATCTTCCGAACTGTTCACAGTCTTATATATGACTTCCCCTATCGCCTTAATAAGTTCATCTTCTGTAAAACCTCTTGGTACCTTCTTTTGAACGATCCCCTCTTTATCTATCACTACAAGCCCTGCTCCATAGACTATCCCGTATTTGCTGGCTATGAGGTTACGCTCATCATATCCAACACCTGATTCAATGCCATGTTTTATCATGTAATCTATAATCCTTTCCCTCCTGTCCTGAAAACCAAGCCAGACAACCTTTAATCCTGTCTCTTTATATTCATCCTCAACCCTCTTCACGAGAGGTATCTCCTTATCGCACCTCCTTCACCAGCTTGCAAAGAAGTACAATATCAAAGGTCTGCCTATTAAACCCTCAAGATGAATCTCCTCCTCTGTAAACAGATCCTCCACAGTAAAGTCAAATGCTGGGAATGGAACAGGCGGTCCCTTTGAACAGGCAATAAGCAGGCATATTAGCAACAGACATAAGACATACGCCTTTTTCACAGGATGGTCATCCTCCATTTTCTATTTCTTTTTTTTGTATAATCCAACGATCCAGCCTATCAAGAAACCAAGCAGTGCACCTGATATCTCATGTATATAAGCCATTGGGGTTGTGAGTTGCATCTCGCCAAAATAGAGTATGGAAAATATTATCCCACCAATGAATCCCAGAATCGTCCCTATGATAATATTCTTCTTCATATATTCCTCCCCTTCTATAGTACCTTCTCTTTAAGTCTTATATAAAATATTCCCGTAGCACCAATTATAAAGAGGATTGCTCCTGTCACTTCCCACATTGCACCGGGATCATAAACAAGTCCTATAACTGCCTTCATCTTCCTCTGATATGCAGACTTCGCAAAAAAACCAACACCATTATAGAAAGAGGGTTTACCAACCTCAAGGATGTAAGGATTGTTATCTATCCTCATATGAACCTTCCAGTTTGTTGAACTCTGCCCGGGCTTTTTTAAGAATTCAATATTATCGAGTTTCAAGGTAAACCCTTTAACCTTATAGAGACCATTTATCTCCATGGAAACATCCTCTTTGTATCCTGAGACCGCGCTTACACCATGTCCTAACAATACCAGTAAAATCGATATATGCAGTATCTGCGGAGAAAGAACCCTCATTAATCCCTTTAATGCCGTCTTTTTTATAATAGCATCTATACTGCATATAAGTATATTGAGCCACATGAGTGTCATAAGAAATATCAAGATGTAAATCCAGAAAAGTTTATTTAAGTAATTATTATTCTCTACTATCCATTTCATAAGGGGCATCTCATTTATGCCTGAATAGATGGCAAGGTTATGGGGGATATACAGTGAACCAATGAGGAATATACCTATACTGATGCCTGTAATCCAGAGGAAGGTCTTTATTGAAAGAAAGAATCTTAACATTCTCTAAAACTGTGACCATGGGCTGCCTATTATAGGCATCACCCCAAGATAAGAAAATATTATTATCGGAAAACCGCATATACCGAGAACCACCGATGGTTTTCCAGAAAGAGACTTCAAAAGTCTGCCATGGAGATAGAAGCCATAGTAAAACCAGACTATAGTTATCCATAATTCCCTTGCTGTCCAGAGCCAATAAGTGCCGTAAGTGTAATAAAACCAGAAGCTACCGCATATCAGCGAAAAAGAGAACAACAACCACCCATAAAGAACCATTCTGTACTGGATCATCTCATAAAGGTTTGCTTTTCCCTTAAGATACAGCACACCTGCAATGGAACCGATTGCAAAAAAAGAGTATCCAAAGATAAAGAAGACTATATGTGTGTAAAACCAGCTTGAGTCCATATATGGTTCGACTGTATCCATCCTTATTTGAAAGACAGCAAAGAGCGAAAGGAGAATAACGAACAATGGAAGGACATCGAGAACCATGTTCAGAGGTGCCTTCTTATATAAATAAAAGAAACTCGATGCCACAAATAAGGACATAACAAGGAGGATGTCGTGCTTCTCAGTAACAGGGAGCCAGCCGAGATGCATGCCCCTGTATAAAACATAAGCAAAATGTAGTAAGAACCCAAGAATAAAGAAAGGCCTTCCATTCTTACCCCCTATCATTGAAAGGCTGTAAAAGGTGATAAAAGCCAGTATCCAGAGGGCATTTATCATTTAGGCCTGCTCTCCCTTAACTCTTTAACCTTTGACCTTATCTTCAGCCACACATAAACTCCGATTCCAACAAAGATGAAGGCGAGCACGTGTTTCACTATCAAAGCAGGCACCTGGCCCTTACCTGCATACTGTGCCCACTCAAATTCCTTATAAAAATATGTTCTTGGAATGCCACCAAGGATTATCCATGCAAGGGAAAATCTCGCAAGCATGGTAATGCTCTTATATAATCTCAGGAAATAATCCCTAACTTCCTGTTTATCACCATTGCCAAATCTCTTATAAATAACCCACATTGTTACCCCACTCGCAAGAAGTAGTGCAGTGGCAACATCATGAAAATAGTTGTTCATCATCAACATGATACCTGCGGTTTTGCTCATGGTTTAAAGCTCGTCATTGGATAGACAGAAAGAATGTCATTATTTTTGGCATCTCCTGACCTAAACAGTATTGATAATAATCAATATCTATGTTAAATTTCAAATGATTCCAAAATTATGTAAGACATGCATCTTAAAGGTGCGGATTTTGACACATGGAGGAAGGGTATGGGCTCAGAGTGTGACGATTTAAGGTGTAAAGGTGAAAGGTTGAAGAAAGGTTTTAGAAGGTTGTTTGGCCTTTCAGGGGAAAGGAGAAACATCCTCCTTATCATCAGCACAGATGTAATAGGAAAGGAAGAGGAGATTGGCAAGATATTGATGAAGGGGTTTCTCGAGACTATAAGGGACACAAAGGAGACACCCCATACCATATTCTTTATTAACGCAGGGGTAAGGTTAACCACAATAAACGAGGAAACCATTCCTGTATTGAAGGACATAGAATCCTTGAATGTTGAAATCTTTTCATGCGGAACATGTCTCAAATACTATGGGCTTGAGGATAAGATCAAGGTTGGATACAGAGGTACAACAAACCATATCGTTGAGGGAATGAATGACTTTGAGAAGGTGATCTGGATTTGAGCTATGGAGAATGGGTCACCATTCAACTACAATTAAGAGTATTATCTCGATTACAATCAGGAGGAAAATGCCAAGTTCGAGGAGGTGTCCTCTCTTTGTTGATATCTCATCATAAAGCATCTTGTATGCATTGGTCACTATCTGCAGTTTCTCCTTTATACTATCCGCCCAGTCTCTGCTTCTGAATAATATCATTGCTGTCCTGTATATCCTTGCGTAATACACATCCTCTGTAACCTTTAGTGCATTGTCCACCTTCTCCGTAACCTCTGTAAGATCTGTTACAGTCTCTGTAATCTTCCTTGCAAGCCTTTCATATGCCCTGAGTCTGAAGATGGAGATGCGTCCCCTTCTTGAGAGTTCTCCATAGATCCATGACAGTTCTCTATCAAGGAGATGGTCATAGTATCTCAGTTCCAGTATCTGGGCATTTGCAAATTCAAGGATATCGAGTATATCCGAACTTCCAGATGGTTCAATAATCAAGGAGTTATCAAAATGGATAATAACAAGGTCATCAGGATGATAACTGAATCTGTGTCTCAGGGTCTCTTCCTTAGTTAATTATAAAACTAAAAAAGTTTTTTAGAGGTGAATTTTTCACTTGAATCTTTTTCAAAAAATGCTATCATTAATTATTCTGAAAATTTCAGAACCAATGGAGGAGTGATGAGCAGTCTAAAAGACCGTATAATCAGGGCTGCAAAGCTTGATGTACACCTTTATGAAGAGGTTGAGGCCGATAAAACAGCCATGGGCCAGGCAATGGGTGTTGTTGTTCTCTCCAGTGTAGCAGCAGGAATTGGAGGGATCAGTAGAGGGCCTGGAGCGATCATCTTAGGAACTATCCTGTCTCTTATTAGCTGGTATATATGGGCATACCTTACCTACCTTATCGGAACAAAACTCCTTCCCGAACCTCAGACAAAGGCAGACCCAGGGGAATTATTACGAACCATTGGTTTTTCCAGTTCACCGGGCATGATCCGAATACTTGGTATTATTCCGGGCATAGGGGGGATCGTCTTTGTTTCAGCTTCTGTCTGGATGCTCGTTGCAATGGTCATAGCGGTTAAGGTAGCCCTCGATTATCAGAGCACCTTACGTGCCGTTGGGGTCTGTCTCATCGGCTGGGTCATACAGATGGTGATATTTGCCATGATTTTATCAATATTTATAGGAGCATCAAAGCCTGTTTAATCATCAACCATGGCACGGATAATGGACGGTCATAAACTATCCGAGGAGATCAAGAAAAGGGTCAGGGAGGATATTGAAAGGCTCAAGATTAACGGGATAGAGGTTGGGCTTGGACTCTTACTTGTAGGTGAAAATCCCTCCTCAAAGCAATATCTCCTTGCAACTATCAAGGCATGTAAAAAGGTGGGGATTATACCTCATCAATTCCATCTTCCTGAAGATTCCTCTATAAATGAGATATTAAACACAGTTCACAATATAAATAGAGACGAGAGGATAAACGGGCTGCTGGTTCTCTTTCCACTTCCAAAGAGGATCAACCCACGCAGGATTGTTAATGAGATACTGCCTGAGAAGGATGTGGATGGCCTTGGCTCTACATCTGTTGGCAGGCTTGCAGCAGAGGAGTCTACCTTTCAGATATTCAGATATGAGTCATCCGAAGACCAATGGATTAAGACAGTGCCAGCAGTCTCAGGTTATCTTCCATGCACACCATATGGTGTTATAAGGCTTCTTGAGTATTATGGTGTCAGGATAAAAGGCAGACACGCTGTGGTTGTGGGCAAAAGTCTTGCGGTTGGTAAACCACTCTCCTTGATGTTACTTGCAAAAGAGGCAACGGTCACGGTATGCCACAGGGAAACAAAGGACATTGCGTATTTTACAAGACAGGCTGATATACTCTGTACAGCTACCGGGGTGAGGGGTTTGATTAAGAAGGACATGGTCAGTGAAGGGGCTGTTGTCGTGGATATTGGAATAAATGTCCTTGAGGATGGAAGGATTGTTGGGGACGTTGACTTTGAGGGTGTCAGTGAAAAGGCATCCCTTATAACACCTGTTCCAGGTGGTGTAGGCCCTGTTACAATCGCCATGCTCCTTGAAAATACCGTTAGGGCTGCCCAGAAAAACCAGTTCCTTAAGAGCCCCTTGCTAACTTGAAAAAATAGCCCTTTTTGCGTTATAGTCTCAATTTTACTGGAGAATCTATTATGGATATGATTCCGAAACAGATGTTTTTCACAAAAGGCGTTGGTATACATGAAGATAAACTCGCCTCTTTTGAGCTGGCATTGAGAATGGCAGGGATAGAAAAATGCAATCTCGTCTATGTATCGAGCATTTTCCCCTCTAACTGTAAGATAATCAGCAAAGAAAAGGGTCTGAAGTTGATCAAACCAGGTCAGATTACATACTGTGTAATGTCAAGAAATCAGACAAATGAACCCAATCGATTGATCTCTTCAGCAATAGGACTGGCAGTTCCCAAAGACAGAAAGAACTATGGCTATATCTCTGAATACCATGCCTTTGGTGAAACAGCTAAGAAATCAGGTGACTATGCCGAGGACCTGGCTGCAACAATGCTCGCCACAACCCTGGGTCTTCAATTTGACCCTGACCTTGCATGGGATGCAAGAAGGCAGGTTTATAAGACGAGTAAATACATCTTTAAGACCCGCAATATCTGCCAGTCTGCAGAGGGCAATAAACTCGGTAAATGGACAACGGTCATTGCCGCTGCAGTGATGTTATTTTAATTGGATAGAACAAGCACACATAACTTCTGTAACCTCAATAAAGGGTTCTCAGCCTACAAAAGTTCAAAGATAGCCATCTTGCCTGTGCCATTTGACAGTACAAGTTCATGGATAAGGTGCTCTGCCAGAGGACCTGCGGCCATCATCAGTGCATCAAAAAATCTTGAGATGTATGATATAGAAACAGATTCAGAGGTTTACAGAGAGGGCATCCATACTATGAAGGCTGTCTCCGCGGTCAGTTCAAAGGAGATGATTGATAAGGTGTACATAAAGGTCAAGAAATTATTAAACGACAGAAAATTTGTTGTTCTGATTGGTGGAGAACACACGATCTCCCTTGGCTCTATCAAGGCACATGCAGAGAACTACCCCTCCATCTCTATCCTCCATCTTGATGCACATACAGACATGAGGAATTCTTATGAGGGGAATAGATACAGCCATGCCTGTGTTATGGCAAGAGCAAGAGAGATTACAAGGGATATAATCTCTGTTGGTATAAGGAGTATGGATTCATCAGAACTCTCATCCATTGACAAAAAAAGGATATTTTATGCATTTGATATTAAAAAGGATAAAAGATGGATTGATAGTGTAATCAAAAAACTCTCACGGTATGTGTATGTTACTATAGATGTGGATGTCTTTGACCCTTCGCTCATCCCATCAACAGGCACACCCGAACCAGGTGGGCTTGACTGGTATGAGGTCATGGGCTTATTAAGAAGGCTTTCCTTAAAGAAGAAGGTTGTTGGATTTGATGTTGTTGAACTCTGTCCCTCAGAGAACATGTCTCCTGACTTTCTTGTTGCGAAACTTATTTATCAGTTTTTAAGCTATATCTTTAAATAGAGATGAGAAACCCACATAACTATAAAGACCTAATAATTGTCCTCACACAGAAAGAACTCAAGGTGAGGTATAAAAATAATGTACTTGGTTATCTCTGGTCAATAGCAAATCCTCTTGCCTTTGCATTTGTATTCTTTGTCGCCTTCAAGGTGGTGATGAGGATTCAGATGGAGGATTACACACTCTTTCTTATAGCTGGCCTTTTCCCATGGCAGTGGTTTTCAAACTCAGTTACATCCTCTCCTGGCATATTTACAGGAAACGCATCCATAATCAAGAAGATAAGATTTCCAAGAAACATTATCCCACTGAGCATAGTGCTTCAGGATATGATTCATTTTATCCTCTCAATCCCTGTAATCATAGTTTTCCTTTTTATATACAAAAAAACCCCGTCCTTAACATGGCTCTATGGAATACCCATCCTGCTGTTTTTACAACTGCTTCTTACCTATGGTGCATCACTCATAATCTCCTCAACAAACCTCTTCCTTAAGGATATAGAGAAACTTACATTCATCTTTACAACCTTTGTCTTTTATTTCACGCCAATCATATACCCTGAGACCATGATACCTGATAAATATAAACCCTTTATAAACATAAACCCCATCGCTCCATTGATGATAAGCTGGCGAAATCTCTTTTTGAGTGGAAGCCTTGAGTTATCGCACCTCATGGTCTGTCTTGTATACAGTATCATCATCTTTATGTCAGGTTATATAATCTATAGGAGACTATCATGGAGATTTGCTGAGGTTCTATGAAGGAGGGGTTAATTATATTTGATAGGGTGAGTAAATCCTATCCACGTTATCACCATATAATAGGGATAAAGAATTTCCTCTTTCACCTCCCCACTGCACTAAACTCATTAAAGAATACAAGATATGAGGTTCTGAGGGAGATATCCTTTGAAGTCTACAGGGGTGAGGCTTTTGGTATTATAGGCAAAAACGGTGCTGGCAAGAGCACAACCCTTGGCCTTATTGCAGGGGTCCTCAAGCCCGACAGTGGGAGGATAACCGTGAATGGAAGAATCTCACCTCTTCTTGAGCTTGGTGGGGGTTTCCACCCTGAATTAACAGGTAGGGAGAATATAATACTCAACGGAGTGCTCCTTGGTATGACAAGGGCAGAGGTATCAAGGAAGATTGATGAGATTATAGAGTTTTCAGGTCTTGAGGACTTTATAGACCAACCACTGAGGACATATTCCTCAGGGATGTATGCAAGATTAGGTTTCTCAGTAGTTGCACACCTTGATCCTCAGATTCTTCTTGTTGATGAAGTCCTATCAGTGGGTGATGTAGAGTTTCAGAAAAGGTCTCTTGATAAGATGCTAAGATTCAAAAAAAACGGCGTAACCATCGTCTTTGTATCCCATTCAATGGGTGATATAGAGATGATATGTGACAGGGTAATGTGGATAGAGAAAAAGAAGGTACAGTTAATTGATGAAGCAAGCAATATAACAACTAAATACATAAATCAAGAGTGAAGCCCCCTGACCAAAGGAGTGGGGCAAATGGGTGACCCCAATCTTGTAGGGGGGAGAGCGGGAAATCACAAAACCCCCTTCTATTTTAAAAAGTAGTTATGCTCATCGCTGTCCAAGGTATTCTAAAATAAATTGTTAATCTTTATTTTTGACAGATGTGTGTTATGCTTATATCGTGAAAGTAGGCTATTTTCAAATGCTAATTATTTCAATATGCTTCTGACCAGTTCCTCCCTATCCCTATATCTACCTTAAGAGGGACAGAAAGACTTACAACTCCTTCCATCTCATCCTGCACCAGTTTTTTAACCCTATCCACTTCACCAAGAGGCACCTCAAATAGGAGTTCATCATGCACCTGAAGGAGCATTTTTGTCTTGAGCTTTTCCTGCCTCAGCCTACTGTAGATGTTTATCATTGCTATCTTAATTATATCAGCGGCAGAACCCTGTATAGGTGTGTTAATTGCAAGCCTCTCCCCAAGCTGTTTAGTATTCTTGTTTGTGCTCTTCAGTTCAGGTATGGCCCTTTTCCTATTGAACATAGTGCAGACATACCCATTTTTTAGAGCGTATTCTATCTGCTCATCTATATATCCTTTAACACCCTTATGCTTTGTAAAATATGTATCTATATATTGTTTTGCCTCATCTATGCTTATTCCCAGTTCTTTGCTCAGCCCATATGGACTTATGCCGTAGATAATACCAAAGTTTACAGTCTTTGCCATCCGCCTCATTTCTGCATTAACCGTCTCCCTCGAGACACCAAACAACTCAGCTGCAGTCATTGAATGGATATCTCCATCCTCTTTGAATATCTTAATGAGCCCTTTATCATTGCTGAGGTGTGCAAGTATACGAAGTTCTATCTGTGAGTAATCTGCTGAGAGTAAAAGATTTCCATCTTCGGCAATAAATGCCTCCCTTATCCTACTGCCCCATTTACCCCTTACAGGGATATTCTGGAGATTTGGCTCAGAACTGCTTAGCCTTCCTGTAGCTGTGACCGTCTGATTAAAGGATGTATGTAGCCTTTCAGTCTCAGGGTTGACAAGCCTTGGTAGGGCATCCACATATGTGTTTTTTAGTTTAGACAGTGTTCTGTGTTCAAGTATCTCCTTGGGGAGTTCGTGCTCAAGGGCGAGTTCTTCAAGTACATCAACATCTGTTGAGTATCCTGTCTTTGTCCTCTTTATCGTCCTCAATCTTAGTTTATCAAAGAGTATCTCCTGCAACTGTTTTGGTGAGTTTATGTTGAACCTCTCACCCGCGATAAAATATATCCTCTCCTCGATTGCTGAAAGCTCTCTCTCCAGTTCATTGGAAAACCTCTTCATCATGGAGATATCTATCTTTACGCCTGCCATCTCCATATGAGCAAGGACATCGATAAGGGGTATCTCTATATTATGGAAAAGTCTGTCCAGTCCCTCTTCTCTGAGTATGGGGTCAAGAAGTCCTGCCAGTCTTAAGGTAACAGCCACACCCTCTCCTGAGTAGCGGCTGGCATCTTCTATATGCACCTTCCTGAAGTTCTTATCTTCCCCTTCGGGGAATCTACGTCGTTTCTTGCCTGCAACCTCAGTATAAGAGAGCTTTTTATATCCAAGATAATGAAGTGCAATGTCATCGAGGTTGTGGTTTGCCTTATTCGGCATCAGAAGATAGGAGGCAATCATTGTATCAAAGTATATACCTTTTAACTCTATACCATCATTCTTAAGAACTATAAGGTCATACTTGATGTTATGTCCTGTCTTCCTAATCTGAACGTCCTCTAAAATCTTCTTCAGGCTCTTAAGTACATAATCTTTGGGAAGTTGTTCTGGCATGCCCTTGTATGAATGTAAAAGTGGTATGTAGTAAACCCTCTTGGGATTTGAGGCAATCGAGATGCCTACAAGTTCTGCCCTTACGGGAGATTGTGATGTGGTCTCTGTATCAATGGTTACATCATTCTTAATCGAAGATATTGCCTCTTTAAGGGTATCCTTGTTCAGAACAGTGATACATTCAGGTCTTTCAGAAGCCATAGTCTCTGTCGGTGGAATTAATCTTATAAGACTGCTAAACTCATATCTTCTGAAGTAATTCAGCACCTCATCCCACCGCGGTGTTCCTATTTTAAGATCATCTATCGGGATATCAACAGGCGCGCTGGTGTTTATGGTTGCAAGCATAAGGCTCAGCTTGATATTCTCAAGATTCTCGAATATCGCCTTTCTTAACCTCGTATTCTTTATATTTGAATGATTCTTTATAAGGTTATCAAGACTTCCGAATTCCTTCAGGAGGTGGACTGCTGTCTTCTCTCCAATACCTGGCACACCCGGAATATTATCAATGGCATCACCCATGAGTGCCATTACTTCAGGAAAACGTTCAGGACTAACTCCATAGCGCTCCTTCACCTCCTTCTCATCAATCATCTTATCTCTCATGGTATCATATAGCCTTATGTGTGATCCCAATATCTGACATAGGTCTTTATCACCTGTTACAATATAGACATCCACCCCCTCCTTCTCCGCCTTCTTTGCAATTGTCCCCAAAAGGTCATCCGCCTCATAACCTGAGATCTCTATAGTCTTTATATTAAATGCCCTTATGAATTCCTTAATTACAGGGATTTGGGGTTTAAGGTCATCAGGCATTGAGGGTCTCTGAGCCTTGTATTCCTCATAAACCCTGTGCCTCTCTGTTGGTTCTGCCGAGTCAAAGACAACCGCAAAATAATCAGGTGACTTTTCCCTTAAAATTTTGAGTATCATATTTGTGAAGCCATAGATTGCGTTTGTGGGAAAACCTGTGGAGGTTGAAAGCCTCTTTATGGCATAAAATGCCCTGTATATATATGAATTGCCATCTATGAGATAAAGGGTTGGCACAGAGCCATTGCCTCCCTTGTTATTCCCTCCGGGTCAAGGAAGAGTTCTTTTCTAAGGATCCCCCGTGGCCCCTGTTTGATAAACCTGTCCGGAAGGCCAAGCATCCTTATATTGACATCTTTAACACCCTGTGCGTTCATGGCCTCGAGGACCGCACTGCCAAAACCACCAAGGATCGTATTCTCCTCTACAGTAAGGACATACTTTATCTCCTCTGTAAGTGACCTGATCAGATTTATATCAAGAGGCTTTACAAATCTTGCATTAACAACACATGCATGTATACCCTGTTCAGCAAGCCTTTCAGCTGCCATAAGCGATGGTATTACCATACTTCCTATTGCTATGATCAGGAGGTCATTCCCTTCTCTTAACAATTCTGCCTTTCCAATAGGGATGGTAACAGGTATCTCATATTCCTTCAAATTGGTCACCGAACCCCTTGGATACCTGATTGCACATGGGAGATCATGAGAAAGGGCTGTCCTTAGCATGCTTTTTAGTTCATTGCCGTCCTTTGGTGCCATTACAATCATATTGGGTATATGTCTGAGATAGGAGAGATCAAATGCCCCGTTATGTGTAGGGCCATCCTCACCAACTATGCCAGCCCTGTCAATGGCAAAGACAACAGGAAGGTTTTGAAGACAGACATCATGGACAATCTCATCATATGCCCTTTGAAGAAATGTTGAATATATTGCCACAACTGGCCTGAGTCCCTGTGTGGCAATGCCTGCTGCAAATGTCACCGCATGGGGCTCGGCAATACCAACATCATAAAATCTCTTCGGGAATCTTCTAACGAATCCTGTAAGACCAGTACCCTCAGTCATTGCTGCTGTTATCGCAACAATCCTCTCATCATCCTCAGCAAGCTCAACAAGGTATTCACCAAAGACTTCACTGTATGAAACCTTTCTGGATGAACTGAGTGTTCCTGTCTCAACATCAAATGGTCCAACTCCATGAAAGAGTCCAGGGTTCTTCTCTGCAGGTTCATAACCCTTGCCCTTCTTTGTGATAGTATGAATCAACACAGGAGCAGGAAAATCCTTGAATCTCTCAAATGTCTCTATCAACAGTTCTATCCTATGACCATCAACAGGACCAACATATTCAAAACCGAGTTCCTCAAAAAGGATACCAGGTGCAAAAAAGCCCTTTACCGTCTCCTCGGCTCTCTGGGCAATCTTTAACATCGGATCTCCGACCTTTGGCAGACGCTCAAGAAAAGACTTTGTCTCCTTTCTGAATCTTGTATAGAGGTCACCGGTCATTATCCTTCTGAGATATGTGGATAAAGCCCCAACATTGGGAGATATGGACATCTCGTTGTCATTCAATACAACTATGATATCCTTTTTTAGATGGCCTGCGTGATTAAGGCCTTCAAAGGCAAGCCCTGCTGTCATAGCACCATCACCAATAACAGGTATCACTTTAAACCTCTCCTTCTTATGGTCACGGGCCTCGATGATTCCAATAGCAGCAGAGATAGAGGTGGAGCTATGGCCTGTGCCAAAGGCATCATGGGGGCTCTCGTCTATCCTTGGAAAACCTGATATACCACCATATTGCCTAATCGTTGGGAAATCCTTAAATCGCCCTGTCAGCAATTTATGGGCATATGATTGATGACCAACATCAAATATTATCTTATCCAGTGGTGAATCAAATACATAGTGGAGTGCTATGGTGAGGTCAACAACACCGAGACTGGATGCAAGATGTCCACCATTAATCGCAACCCTCTCAATGATTAACTCCCTTAACTCCTCCGCAAGTTCATCCAGTTCGGAAAGTGAAAGTGACTTTATGTCATGCGGACCTTTTATCTTCTCTATTATCATCTAACTTTGCCTTTCCAAGATATATCTTGCTATCTCCCTCAATGGCTCTGTCCTGCCATCAAGGCCATCTATTGCCCTGAGCGACCTATTCACAAGCCTTTTGGCAATCCTCCTTGATTCTTCAACTCCGAAGATGGATGGATAGGTGTTCTTACCCCTTGCAGCATCAGAGCCTGTGGACTTTCCCATATCCTCACTCTTGCCAGTAACATCAAGGATATCGTCCACAATCTGGAAAGCATGTCCTATCGTCTCCCCGTATCTCGTCAGGGCCATTAACTCATTCGATGACGCCCCTGCCATTATTGCACCTATCCTGACAGATGCCCTTATAAATGCACCTGTCTTGTGTGTATGGATATAAACAATGTCCTTCTTCTTAGCCCTTTTGTGTTCAAGCATTATGTCTATGAGCTGACCTCCAACCATGCCTGTTGGTCCGCATGCCTGTGTCAGTTCATTGAGGACGTTCACCTTTATTTCTGGGTTAATTTTCGTCTGGAGGATTATATTAAATGCCTCTGTCAGAAGGGCATCACCTGCCAGTATCGCTGTTGCCTCACCAAAGACCCTGTGGCTTGTTGGCATGTTTCTCCTGAAATCATCGTTATCCATGGCAGGCAGGTCATCATGTATAAGGGAATATGTATGGATGAGTTCGAGTGAAGCTGCCACGGGGATGATATTCCTTGATCTTCCACCAACAGCTTCATAACTGGCGATGGCCAGGATCGGTCTTATCCGCTTTCCACCAGCCATCAACGAATAGGCCATTGCCTCTTGAAGCCGTCGAGGACAGCCCTTTTCTCTCCTCTTTATATTTAAGTATGACCTAAGGAAATCATCAATAATTCCCTTCTTCCTTTTAAGATAAAGGGTAATATTCATGTTATACTGTGTTATGATATTTCTAACAAATGAGGATTCAAGTAAATAAGTCAAAAAATTAAAAATCAAAAGTAAAAATTATGGTGAAAAACAATTTAATTTTTTTGAAATTCCTTAGTTTTACATTTTACGCTTTGAATTTTGCATTTTTAAATCCTTTCAATCCTTTTTATAATAGTATACAAATATTCTCATCTTTTTTGAAAAGGTAGGGTGTTATGATAAGGCTTGATACCATGCTATCAGAGACAGCAAGGAGATTCCCTGATAGGACGTGTATCAAATTTGGCAAAAGTGGGTTCAGCTATTCTGAGATTAATAATCTTGTAAGTCTTGTGGCAGGCGGGCTCAAATCCCATGGATTAAAGAAGGGTGAAAGGTCTGCCATCCTAATGGAGAACTCTCCTGAGTATATAATCTCATACTTTGCAATCCTGAGGGCAGGCGGTGTTGCTGTGCCTATAAACACCATGCTTATACCTGATGAGATATCATATATCCTTAATGATTCAATCTCAAGAATTCTAATATACAATAATGGTCTTTCTGATAAGGTAAAGGTGATAAGAGATAAAAACCCTGATGTAAAAGCTATCCTTTTTGAAGAGATTCCAAGAAATGATATGAGGGTAGATAAGGAAGACGGCGATGAGATAGCAGTCTTGCTTTATACATCAGGAACAACAGGATTTCCAAAGGGTGCTATCCTGACCCATTCAAACCTCATCTCCAATGCAGATTCATGCATGAAGGCCATGCAGATAACCCATAAAGATAGAATACTCCTTTTTCTGCCACTATTCCATTCCTTCACCTTTACGGTCTGTGTTATCCTTCCGATATATGCAGGTGCGACGATCGTGCTTCTTGCCTCTGTTAGGCCTTTCTCAAAGGTGATCAACAGTATATTTAAGGAGAGGATAACATTCTTTATCGGCGTGCCAACAATCTATAACATACTCTCAAGAAAGAGGATACCCTTTCTGCTCAGATATATATTGAGATATCTGATGAAGATCAGGGCGTGCATATCAGGTGCAGCAGCACTACCTGTGGAGACTATATATAACTTTGAAAAAAGGTTTAAAGTGCCGTTGCTGGAGGGTTATGGTCTCACAGAGGCATCACCTGTTGTCTCTGTGAATCCATTATATGGAAAAAGGAAGCCCTCATCCGTAGGCCCTCCCATCCCGGGTGTTGAGGTAGCTGTTGTGGGAGAGGATGGGAGGAGATTACCAACAGGAACAGTTGGAGAGTTGATAGTCAAGGGGCCGAATATCATGAAAGGATATTTTAATAATGAGGAGGCAACCAGGGAGGTTATAAAGGATGGTTGGCTTTATACGGGTGACATGGCAAGGATTGATGAGGATGGCTATATTTACATAATTGACCGTAAGAAGGACCTCATAATAGTTGATGGAATGAATATATATCCAAGAGAGGTTGAGGATACCATCCTAAAACTACCACAGGTTGAAGAATGTGCAATGGTAGGCATACCTGATGGCAGGGGTTCTGAGATAACCCTACTTTTTATCAAGTCGAAGGAAGGCCATCAGATAAATGAAAGGGATGTAAAGGATTATCTGAAGAGACATATTGCAGGTTTTAAAATACCAAAGAGGATAATATTTATAGATGAATTCCCAAAGACCGCAACAGGAAAGATCAAAAAGAGAGAACTGAGGGGATGGAGTTTATAAGGGAGGAGAAATGATGGAGGAGATCATTTATGATGTGATCATCATAGGAGGAGGTCCTGCAGGCCTTACAGCAGCACAATACACATCAAGGGCTGACCTTAAGACAATCGTCCTTGACAAATCATCATCAGCAGGTGCCCTTGCGTTTACGAGTAAGATAGAGAACTATCCTGGACTCCCAAGACCAGTGAGCGGTAAGGAGTTATTGGATATATTTCGCAAGCAGGCAATAGGTTTTGGTGCAGAGTATGTGGAGGCACCGGTAGTAGGAGTAAAATTAGAAGGCGAGGTAAAAGAGGTACACACCGTTGATAAGACCTATAAGGGAAAGACAGTGATAATAGCCACAGGTGCTATGGGCAGAAAACCGAATATAAAGGGTGAGAAGGAGTTCCTTGGCAAAGGTGTAAGCTATTGTGCCATTTGTGATGCAGCATTCTACAGGGATCTAACAGTGTCTGTGATTGGAGATTCAGAGGAGGCAATGAAAGAGGCTGAGGTCTTAACGAGATTCGCAAAGAAGGTCTATTTAATAGCCCCATCAAAAGAGATCAACACCAGCCACCATGCGATATCTTCTGGAAAGATCCAGGTCATAAAAGGCCATAGGGTCACAACTATAGAGGGCGATGATGTGGTAAAGAAGATCATATTGCAGGAGATAGAGAGTGGCAAAGAAATGGTTCTGAATGTTGATGGTGTCTTCGTATATCTCCATGGAAGCAGACCTGTGGTTGACTTTCTGCAGTTTGCACTTGACCTGAGTGATGATGAATGCATAATCGCAAATAAGATGATGGAAACATCCATACCGGGTGTCTTTACTGCCGGAGATGTAACATGCATAGAGGTAAGACAGGTTGTTGTGGCTGCTGCCTATGGTTGTATCGCTGCCCTTTCTGCTGAGAAATACATACATCACAGAAAGAGGAGGAGATACGACTGGACATAGTCATAAATCTCCTAAACCTTTATCCCTATCTCAAGATTTTTTCTCTTTATTGCCCTGAGTCTATCTCTTAATCTTGCTGCCTTTTCAAATTCAAGCGCCTCAGCGGCCATCCTCATCTCATCCTCGAGTTTCTTTATCAAAGACTCATCACCATATACAACCTCCTCCTCTGTAACCCCAGGGACTGTCCAGTAATCAGCCTCATAGATGGAACTGAGGATATTGGTTATATTTTTGACTATGCTCTTTGGTGTGATTTTATTCCTTTTGTTATATTCCTCCTGAATCCTCCTCCTCCTGTTCGTTTCCTCAATCGCTATCTTCATTGAACCTGTTATTGTGTCAGCATAGAGGATAACCTTTCCTCCCACATTCCTTGCAGCCCTTCCTGCTGTCTGTATAAGGGAACGAGAGGACCGAAGGAAACCTTCCTTATCTGCATCCAGTATAACAACAAGAGAGACCTCTGGGAGGTCAAGCCCTTCTCTCAGTAGATTAACACCTATAAGGACATCAAACTTACCAAGCCTCAAATCCCTCAATATCTCAACCCTCTCAAGGGTATCAATATCCGAATGTAGATACCTTGCCCTTATACCAAGTTCTGAGTAGTATTCTGTTATATCCTCTGCCATCTTCTTAGTGAGGCTCGTCACCAGTACCCTCTCGCCCTTCTTTGCCCTCTCCCTTATCTCTCCGAGGAGGTCATCAAGTTGTCCTGAAACAGGCTTCACCACAATCTCGGGGTCCATCAGACCAGTTGGCCTTACTATCTGCTCAATCACCCTGTTGTTTGACTTCTTGATCTCGTAATCTGCAGGTGTTGCAGAGATATAGACTGCCTGATTTACCCTGTGCTCAAATTCTTCAAACCTCAATGGCCGATTATCAAGGGCAGATGGAAGCCTGAAACCATAATCAACAAGGGTCTGTTTTCTTGACCTGTCTCCTTCGTACATCCCGCGAATCTGTGGGATGGTGGCATGCGACTCATCTATGACTATCAGAAGATCCTCAGGAAAATAATCGATCAGGCATGATGGTGGCTCACCAGGTGCCCTTGCACTGAGGTGCCTTGAATAGTTTTCAATACCATGACAATAACCAAACTCCCTCAGCATCTCTATATCAAACCTTGTCCTCTGCTCAAGCCTCTTTGCCTCAACTACCTTGCCCTGTCTGAGAAAATAATCCACCCTCTCCTTAAGCTCGCCTTCTATAGCCTCAAATGCCCTTTCAAGCCTTTGCCTTGGGGTTATCCAGTGACTATTCGGATAGAGTGCAAGCCTCTCAAGCCTCCTTGTCACCCTGCCTGTTAATGGGTCGAATTCATATATACCATCAACATCATCTCCAAAGAATTCCACCCTTATAGCATTATCTTCTGAAAATGAAGGGAATATCTCAACCACATCACCCCTCACCCTGAATGTGCCCCTCTTAAAATCCTCTGTCCTTTCATATAGCATATCCACAAGCCTTCTCAAAAAGGCATCCCTCTTAGTATGCATTCCCTCCTCTATAAAGAAATGCATTGCAAGATAATCCTCTGGTGAACCTATGCCATAAATGCATGAGACAGAGGCAACCACTATTGTATCCCTTCTCTCAAGGACAGCACGAGTTGCAGCATGCCTCAGCCTGTCAATATCATCATTAATGAGCGCATCCTTCTCGATATAGGTATCTGTGGTTGGTATATAGGCCTCAGGTTGATAGTAATCATAATAGCTCACAAAATACTCCACTGCATTCTCAGGAAAGAACATCTTAAACTCACCGTAAAGCTGTGCAGCAAGGGTCTTGTTGTGGGCTATGACGAGGGTTGGCTTATTCACATTTGCTATGACATTGGCTATGGTGAAGGTCTTACCAGAACCGGTTACACCAAGGAGAACCTGATGCCTATAACCCTTAAGGATGCCCTTTGTAAGCTCTTCTATAGCCTTTGGCTGGTCACCAGTTGGCTCAAAATCCTTCACTAACCTGAAGGTCCTATCCCTCATATCTATAGGTTACTCCGTACCTTCTCAATTACAATGCCCCGACTTTTGGTCGAGGAGCTTCACTTAACAAACCCTTCTACTCCAAGCCGTATCATCATCACCGCTATTGCTGCAAGAAGAAGAGCCATAACCTTTGAGATTGCAAGGATACCGTTTCTACCGATGAATCTTGTTATCGCCCTTGCACCATTCAGTGCAATCCATACAATGAGGAGATTAAAGACAAGGGATATCACTGTTGGGGTTACACCATAGTGGTCTATCAATACTATCAATGTGGTCAGGACTGCAGGACCAACAATAAGAGGCACCCCTATGGGAACAATACCAATGTCGCCCTCAGGTCTTTTCTTTTCACCTGATGGTTTTATGAGTTCAATTATGGAAAGCACAAGGAGGACAAGGCCACCTCCAATCTTAAAGTCATCAACTGTAATACCAAGGATACTGAAGACGACTTCACCAATGGCAACAAATACAAGGCTGACTAAGAGGGCTGTAATTGTTGACTGTCTTATGATGGTTCTTTTTTCAATATCAGAGACGTCAGCCGTTATGGCAGTGAATATTGGCAGTATACCAAATACATCAATTGCAACAAAGAGGGGTATAAAGGTAAGCGGTAAAGACTTTAATATCTCAAGCATGTTAACAGGGAGTTTTAAGTGATGAGTTCTCTGTTGACCCTGATCTTCATCCTTCTCTTAAGCGCCTCAATATGTGCCTTAAGTGCCTGATTACCCTTACTGGCAAGGATTGCCTCAGCTATCTGAGGGTTTTGCTCTTTTAATGCCTCAACCATCTCTTTTTCATCTACAGTTAACTCTACAGTCTCTCTTATCAGACGACTCATCTTTGTAAAGACCATGTCGTTCCTTAATTGCTCCTCAAATACTTGAGGGGTCAGACGATTCAATTTAAGTGCTCTTTTATAGATGTCGGGGACAAAGATCCCATCCTTCTGAAAATAGGGGATATTCATTATCTCCTCCTGGAGTTCATCCTCTGTGACTCTGATCCCAGCCTTTTCTGCAGCCACTATTAAAACCATCCTGTCTATCAGATTATCAAGTACCCTCTCTCCTATATTGAGTTTCTTGATCTCCTCTTCATTCGGATAAATCCCCCTTAAACGTTTATATTCACTATCATATGCCCGCCAGTATTCATCAATGGTTATTACCTCGTCCTCAACCTGAACGATGATAGCTGTTGTGGAATTATCCTGTGGCCCGATACCCCAGAAGACAAAGGTGATGATTATCATGAATGTAATGGCAGAAAGGAGGAAGACACTGAAGAATTTATGGCTTCGCATCAATTCAAGCATGCTTTAATATAGCCTAAAGACCTCAAAAAGGGCAAGAATCTTAGCATGAACTATATGTTTTATGATTGACCATAGACCTCAGAGAGTATCCTGTCAGCGCCCCTTGACAGGAGTTCCTCGGCAAGGGCTATACCAAGGGATTCGGCATCTTCAATTGTGCCTCTCATTGAACCTCTAATTATGGTATCTCCTGATATACTGCCTACAAGTCCTTCTATAAACAGTGTAGAAGTTTGGAAGCTCGAAAGCTCGGAGGTTATATTCTTCTGCTCTATCCTTGCATGTGCTGCTATAGGAACCTGACAGCCTCCTTCAAGCCTCCTCAGGAATGCACGTTCTGCCCTGATACAGATTGAGGTCTCAAGATGATTCAGGTCATTAACGATCTTATTTATAAAGTCATCGTCCCTTCTACATTCTATGCCTATTGCACCCTGACCGATTGCAGGAAGGCTTATATCGGTTGAGAGTAATTCAGTAATCCTATCTTCCATCCCCAGCCGCTTTACTCCTGCAGATGCAACAATTATGGCATCAAACTCTCCTTCATCAAGTTTCCTTATGCGGGTGTCGAGGTTACCACGAAGTTGTCTGACTGTGAGGTCAGGCCTTTTTGCAAGGATCTGACATGACCTCCTTAGACTGCTGGTGCCAACGGTTGCTCTTTCTGGAAGGTCGTTGAAACTGTGAACCGTGAACCGTGAACTGTGAAGCGGTGTAATAAAGGCATCCCTCGGGTCTTCCCTTTTACATATAGCTGTGATATGCAATTTATCCGGCAGAATCACAGGCACATCTTTCATACTATGGACTGCAAAATCAGCTTTTCCCTGAAGAATCGCCTCCTCTATCTCTTTTACAAAGAGTCCTTTACCACCTATCTTTGCAAGTGGGACATCGAGTATCTTATCGCCGGTTGTCTTTATCTTAAGCAATTCTACCTGTAATTCAGGGGTTGTCCTGAGCAGTTGGCCCTTCACCCACTCTGCCTGCCACATTGCAAGCTTGCTACCACGTGTTGCTATGGTGATCTTATTCTTCATAACTATTTAAACCGTAGATCCTTCTGATTATGGCTATCAGTTCATCCCTATCCTCTTCCTCATATTTCAAGGCAATAGTAGGATGGTGTATGAGTTTGTTGACGATGGCCTTTGTCAAATAATCAATGCGCTTTTTCTGTTCTTCTCCAAGCGGGCCAAGCCTTCTGAGGGCGTTCTCGAGTTCCGTTCTCCTTATTTCTTCGGCTTTATCTCTTAGTGCAACTATTGTTGGTACTGCTGAAAGTGATGCCTGCCATTTGAGGAATGATTCAACCCCTGAATTGACAATCGCCTCTGCCTTCTGTGCTTCCTTATTCCTCTCCTGAATATTTACCTCAATAACACCCTGCAGGTCGTCTATATCATAAAGGTAGACATTATCAAGGTCATTTATAGCGGGGTCAATATTTCTTGGGACAGAGATATCTATTATAAACATGGGTTTTTGTTTCCTCTGCTTCATTATCCTGTGGATGTCTTCCTTAACAAGTATATAATCAGGTGCCCCTGTGGAACATATTATGATATCGACATGAAGGAGTTCATCCATGAAATTATCAAACTTTATGGGTCTTCCACCAAATTCCCTTGCGAGTTCCTCTGCCCTCTCATACGTACGATTTGTCACAAAGACCTCTCTCACACCACTGTTCATAAGGTGTCGGGTTGCAAGTTCAGCCATCTCTCCAGCACCTATGAGCATAAAGCTCTTTATGGAGAGGTCTCCAAATATCTTTTTTGCAAGTTCAACTGCTGCAAAACTTATACTTACAGCGCTTTCGGCAATCCCTGTCTCTATCCTTATGCGCTTTGCTATAGAAGCCGCCTTTTCCATAAGCCTGTTAAGTACCATACCCGTGGTTCTGTTCTTTAGGGAAAGGCTGAAGGCATCCTTTACCTGGCCGAGTATCTGCGGTTCTCCAACAATCATTGAATCAAGGCTTGATGAGACCCTGAATATATGTCTTATCGCGTCTGCTCCATGGTATACATAGAGATTTTTATCAAGCAATTGTCTTGGAACATTATGAAAATTCGAGATAAAATCCTTAATGAACTCGGTGCCTTCATCCTTATCCCTGACACCGGCATAAATCTCAACTCTGTTACAGGTTGACAGGATGATACATTCTCTTACAATGGGAGAGTTCTTTATTATCCTGAGTGCATCAAGTATTCTTTGACTATCAAAGGCGATCTTCTCCCTTATCTCTATACCTGCTGTCTTATGATTTAGGCCAATGACCAATATATCCATAATGAGTAACCCTATTCAAAGACATGAAGGCTTTTCATTATTGAGGCAACGCCGAAGAATGCGAACAGGACAAACATAAATCCACCTATCGAAAGTAATGCAGCCTTCTTGCCTCTCCATCCATAGGAGAGTCTCAGATGTAATACGAGTGCATAGATCAACCACGTTATCAATGACCATACCTCCTTGGGGTCCCATCGCCAGTAAGTTCCCCACGCAGTGTTTGCCCATATTGCACCTGTGATTATGGCAAGTGTCAGGAGTGGAAACCCAAGGGTAACAAGGTGGTAGTTTATGTCATCAAGTGTCTCAAGGCTTGGTAGCCTCTGGAATAGTCTGCTGAGGTGCTTGGATTTCACATATCTCTCCTGAACAAGGTACATGATACCAATAGCACAGGCCATGGCAAATGCTGCGTCTCCAAGGAAGGCAAGGGTTACATGGATACCAAACCAGTAACTTCTGAGCACAGGGCTCAGGGCCTTTATCTCTCTGGGAAAGGCTGAGGATGAGAGCATCAATATGAAGACGATGGGCATTACGAAGGAACCGAGCAATCCCAATCTGTAACGATATTCATGAAAGAAGAAGAGGAGCAGTATACACCAGGAAAAGAACGAAGATGCTTCATGGATGGTTGTGATGGGTATATGACCACCCTTTATGTATCTGACAATAATATTTGCTGAATGTAACAAGAAGCCCGCCAATGCCAGATTGCGGGTTGTATTTGAAGTGCCCTTCTTCCTTCGGAATAATTCTATAACACCTGCAATTGTGGCCAGGAGGTAAAGTGTGAGGGCCAGCTCAAAAAGTAAAACATTTATCTCCATTTGTTCGTCTAATATCCCTTAAGGGGAAAAGAGAATATGATATTTTTAATTATAACATGTTAGATGTTAAATCTTGGAAAGTCTTCTCCTGATATAAGTGAGGAATTGTCCAATCTCTCCCTCATTCTTCTTTAAGTCCATAAAGAATATCCTTGTTTTCTTCTGCAGAATATTGGATAAAAAGGATGTATCCCTGTCAATCCTCTCAGAGTTTATGACAACAATATCCGCCATCCTTGCTATCTTTGTAGCAGAAGATTTTATCTGCCTGTCAGGACCTATAACAAATATTAATAAATCAGGCATAAGAAATTCTATTGAGCTATTGCCTTCTATAATGATACCTTTGAATGGACGCATTATCTTTATGGCTGTATTCAAAGCATCCCTCAGCCTTTCTTCATGACCACTAACAAGAATCACCTTTTCAGCACCCGAGGCAGCCATTATAGCTGTATCTTTCCCTTTTTGTAGTATTATCTCGTCTTTATCGATTAATGGAGAGTCAAAGAGGTCTTTAGTGAATTTAATCGCTCCATAGCCCTTTAGTTCCCTGAGGAGGATCGAACAGAGGCTTGTCTTACCAACCTTACTGTGCGCACCTGCTACAGAGATTATGCTGAACGGTTTGTCTAATGTCATTATGTAAAAAGGATACAGGATAGAGGATTATTGATGCAAGATGACTGTCTTAATGGTTTGATTTATGCTAAGATTTAAGTATATGTTCAGTGGCTCATGGCAGATTGCAAGGATTAAGGGCATACCTGTAAGACTGCACTTCTCTTGGTTTGTGGTCTTCGGTCTCATCACGTGGGCACTTGCAACAAGGTATTTCCCTATGGTTGCCCCTGAGTTGCCGATGGCAACGAATTGGCTAAGGGGAGCTGTTGCAGCAGTGCTCTTATTTGTATCTGTCCTTATTCATGAACTCTCCCATTCTTTTGTGGCAAGGCACTATAAGTTGCCCATAACGAGTATTACACTCTTTATATTTGGGGGTGTTGCCCAGATGAAACAGGAACCATCGTCTCCACAGATAGAACTACAGATGGCTCTGGCAGGTCCTCTTTCAAGCTATGCCCTTGCCATTATCTTTCTTATTACTTATAAACTTGCCTTACCCTTTCCTGGACTGAAGGCTATAGCCTTTTACCTTTTTCAGATAAATCTCATCCTTGCAACATTCAACCTCATACCAGGTTTCCCTATGGATGGGGGAAGGGTGCTTAGGGCACTGCTCTGGAGGAGATCAGGGGATTTTATATCAGCAACAAGGAAGGCATCAAAAACAGGACAGAGGATAGCGTTGTTCTTTATATTCCTTGGCATCTTCTCCCTTCTGACAGGATATTCTAACGGTGTATGGTTCATACTGATAGGGTGGTTTTTATACACAGCAGCACAGTCGAGCTACCAGCAGGCCACTATAAAGGATACATTGACAGGGGTGAAGGTCAGGGATGTAATGGTGTATGATGTGGTTACTGTGGATGCTGATACCCCTTTATCTTATCTCGTTGATAACTATTTCTTGCGTTATGGCTATGGAGGATTTCCAGTTGTTGATAACAGTGGTGTTGTCGGGATTATAAGCCTCAAGGAGATAAAGGGGATAGAAAGGGATAAGTGGCAAAGCCTCAGGGCAAGGGATGTGATGCAACCTATTGATAGCTCCCTCGGTGTATCAGAGGATGATGATGTATCCACTATTCTTGAAAGAATGATGCAGGAAGATAGGGGAAGACTCGTTGTTTTAAAAGGTAGGAGGTTAACAGGTTTAATAACACGTTCTGGTATAGCGCGGTATCTTCAGATAAAAAATGAATTGCAAGCTTAAAAAATATGACTTGACTTTTACAGGGCTTAGTTGTAACTTTTATTTAATAATAAGTATCTCTTATGGATGCCGCAGGATTATCTTGTTCTGTAGTTCCAGATAAGTCAGGAATCCGACAAAGGGAATAATGAGAATTTAGTTCTCTTTGATATATTTAGTTTAAAATGTTAACCTAAGGAAGGGTTTGAAGATGGCTGAGTCATGTTGTTCACCAACAAGGGATCTAAGGATAAAACAATATCAACTCGATGAATGGAAGGTCAGAGAGGTTCCTCAAATGACCTTCAAGGCCGATGATCTCTTATATTGCCCTGATTATATTCTTAAAGAAAAGGATGGTATCTATCTATTCATTGACCCAGAATCCCCAAACTGGATAAGTGTAAACCGTACAGGTGCAGAGATTATTGAACTATGTAACGGCAACAATAGAGTCAGTGATATCCAAAAGGCTATTGCTAAAAGATATGGTATAGGAGACGACAAAACTGAGGAAGTCTATAAGGAAGTGGCTGAGTTTGTTAATGCAGTAGGGACAATAGATTTTGTCTCAGACAAAAAATTTTTAAGACTTCCATACCCTGGAAGAGAGAGGGTAATCAAGCCCGACAGGCTTGATGAACTCTGGATATATGCTACCCTTGCATGCAATCTCAGGTGCAAGCATTGCCTTGTCAGTGCTGGAAAGTCTCTCGAGGGTGAGCTGAGCACAGAGGAGATAAAGGGACTTGTTGATGAGGCGTGTGAACTCGGTGTTAATAGATTTTATATTACAGGTGGTGAGCCATTCGTAAGGAAGGATATATTCGATATCATTGATTATATTACAAATATGAAGGGTCGTGAATTAATTATCCTCACAAATGCCATGCTCCTTGATGATGAGAATATAGCCACCCTTCAGTCACTTAGAACTCCACGACTCGTAATACAGGTGAGCCTTGAGGGGCCAAATGCTGAGATACATGACAGACTTAGAGGAAAGGGGAGCTTTGAAAGGGCATTGAATGGTATAAGGAATCTTCTTAATGCAGGGATAGTGCCTATCGTCTCTACAGCAATCAATAAGTATAATGAAGACCATATAAAAGAGACATCCAATTTTCTCTCCACACTCGGCGTAAAAGAACATAGTATACTCTGGATGCATGCAAAGGGAAGAGGTGCAAACAATCTGAATGAACTCTATGTCCCATCTGATAAGATTGCGCAGATAATGAGGGACTTAAAGAAGGAATACCTTACAGAGGATGATGTTATAGTTGATAATATGGAGGCAGTGAAGGCAAGAATTCGTGCAAAACGAGGTAGAAAGTATGACCTTTGCCATAATTGCTGGGATAAAATATGCGTGAACGCAGATGGACACGTCTATCCATGCGCCTCGTTAAATGGGGATAAAAACTTTGATGCTGGCTCGATAAGGGAGAGGTCACTTAAGGACATATGGCTCAATTCAGATATTATGGCAAGATGCAGGACCAATACAATCCTTAATAAGCATGAATGTAACACATGTTATCTTAGATACTTCTGTGGGGGAGGCTGTCAGTCCCACAGCTACTATGCGAGTGAGGTTGACACAGGCAGGGGTATGATAGAGGCGCCGGATCCTTATTGTTCAACATATAAGGCATTATATGAGGATGCCCTCTGGAGCCTTGCCTCTGAAGGCGTTTATCAGCAAGAGAAAGATGGATATGTAACCCCAACCGTCTTTAATGCAATGGATGCAAAGCTTCCTTCTTATCTTGCCAATGGTTTTAAATCAACAGACAGGAGATTTGATGTTGGCTGCCATCATTGCACCTGTGTTCTATCAGTTAATGTAGAGGGCGATGAGGATGTATGTAAGCCCGAGATAAAGGGTCATGTTACAAAGACTGTTAAGTTAAAGTTCTCAAAGGCAGCAAAGGCTCCTGTAACAGATTACTACTGTCCCACGGGCTATGATCCCAAGGACCTGGAACATATCCCTAATGAAGTTCTTGAGGTATCTTACGGATGCGGGAATCCTGCAGCACTTGCTGATATAAAGGAGGGCGAGACCATCCTGGATCTTGGCTCGGGTGGGGGGATTGACTGTTTCATTGCTGCAAAGAAGGTTGGAAGAAATGGCAGGGTAATTGGTGTAGATATGACAGATGAGATGATCGAGAAGGCAACAGAGAGTGCAAGAAAGGTTGCAGAGGTTCTTGGTTATAATGTGGTTGAGTTTAGAAAGGGCAATATAATGGAGCTTCCTGCTGAAGATAACTCTGTTGACCTTGTAATCTCCAACTGTGTTATCAACCTGACAGAGGATAAAACAAAGGTCATAGAAGAGATATTCAGGATTTTAAAACCAGGAGGCAGGTTTATAATCTCTGATATTGTCTCAGACAAACCCGTGCCAGGTTATATGAAAAGGGATAAGGAATTATGGAGTGCCTGTATCTCAGGGGCATTGACAGATAGGAGGTTTACAGAGATTGCTAAGGACGCAGGGTTTTCTAATATTAGCATGATCCATAACTACCTTTACAAAAAGGTTGAATATATAAGTTTCTATTCTGTTACATTAAAAGGTAATAAACCACTGCAACAGAAGTCCTGTTGCGGGTAAAGAGAGGTGTGTAAATCATGAAAGTCACATTAGTCAATGCACAGGTGCTGGATGGAAATAATGTGGTTCCACCATTGGGCCTTTTATATGTAGCTGCAATGCTTGAAAAGCACGGACATCAGGTTCAGTGCTTTGATGCTGACCCTGACTATCAGGCTGATATGATCAAGCAGATTAAGGACTTTGCCCCTGATCTTGTGGGATTGAGTTTTCTTACAGTCGGTTATCAGAGGGCCTTCAGGCTCAATAAAAGCCTGAGGAAAGAAATCCCGAATGCGGTCTTCTGTAGTGGTGGCGTCCATACAACCGTTAAACCCTTAGAGACAATGAACGAGTTTGGTCTTGATTTCATCGTTGTTGGTGAAGGTGAAGAGACCATAGTCGAGGTCTGCGATAAGCTTCAGAATAATGAGTCCCTTGCAGGTGTAAGAGGTGTGATGTACAGGGATAACGGCAGGATCATAGACAATGGCAGGAGAGAATTAATACAGGATCTTGATACTTTGCCCTTTCCAGCACGCCACCTTATAGATATGAAGCCATATCTGAAGCCACCAGGCATTATCAGGGGATATGCCACCAATAATCAGACAACAATAGTTACGAGCAGGGGTTGTCCTTACAGGTGTATATATTGTGGTAGTCATAATATCTTTGGCAGGAAGACAAGAAGGCGCTCTGTAAAGAATGTTGTTGATGAGATAGAATTTCTCCGTGAAGCATACGGAATAAAAGGGATATATTACTGTGACGATACCTTCACCCTTAACTCAAGGTGGGTAAGAGAGTACTGTGAGGAGTTAAAGAGGAGGAAGCTCAACATCAAATGGGCAGGCCAGTCAAGGGTTGATCAGACGGATGAGGAGTTAATGATGCTTATGAAGGATTCAGGGCTTGTTCAGCTTGACTTTGGTGTTGAGAGTGGTTCACCAAAGATATTAAAAGTGCTTGGCAAAGGTGGTCATGGTGACAGAATCGACAAGATTAAGAACTCCTTTAAGCTATGCAAGAAAGTGGGAATAAGGACACTTGCGACATTTATAATCGGAAACCCTGAAGAGACAAAAGAGGATATTGAACAGAGTTTTCAGGTTGCAAAGGAGATAAAGGCAGACTATACCGCATTCTACTTTCTTACCCCATATCCTGGCACCGAGATTTATGACATGGCTATCAAGAATGGCTGGCTCGATCCCAATCTACCATTCTCAGAGATATGGGCGCATAGACAGCCTGAGATGCCCCTGATGTCAATAACCTTTGATAAAGAGGAGCTTAAGAACATTCGCAAAAAACTGCAGAATGCCTTCTTTGTGAGGAACTATCTGAGACGTTCAGGCAATGTGAATTTCTATTCGATCCTCTTCACCATAATGATGAAGCATCCAAAGGTGTTTCTTGAGGCTCTTGGAAAACTCCTGAGAACAGGCAGGGTAGATTATATAGTTGAATCCCTCAACGCAGAATACTGGCGCATGAAGAAGTACGAAGGGATTTAATCTCAGCATAGCCCTTCAATTTAAATCACGGAGGTAATCTAACCGTTTAAAATACGCTGACAATTGAGTAATATATAAAAAAAACGAGGAGGTTTACTCCTGTCTTCGACACCCGTGTTCGACAGTTACAGGCATATTTTAGCATAAAAACTTCTCTAAGTGGTTGATTTTTCTACATTCACATCTTTTCAATCTTCAAAATACATAGGCACACGAAATGATATTTTTCTCTTGACAAACAAGCAAGATATACATGCCTATAATATAGGCATGTATGTAAGGACAATATCCCGTAGAAACAAAGATGGTTCTACTGTTACATATGTTCAGCTTGCCAACAATGTCTGGGATAAAGAAAAGGGCTATGCAAGGGCTGAAGTAATATACAGC
>FWPU01003414.1_pt1 | contig 40136 bp, 36 predicted proteins | sample 2228361 | NCBI WGS metagenome assembly FWPU01 (sample SAMEA103939777, study PRJEB20133) | metagenome | reverse complement strand
ATCTTTATCTTTTGGAATCTGATTTTTGGGAAAAAAGAAAAAATAATCTTCTCCCCAATAAGGGAAAGCAGAACTTATTAAGAATGGCGGATTCCGCTCAATAAAGCCTTTTAATAAGCTATCCACTTCATTGTATAGTAATAAATAGCAATGGCACAGGCTTGAAAAAATTGTATCAGATGAGACATAAGGTTTACTGCCTTCCCTCCAGTTTTCTCTTTCCCCAATATGGATCGGCCCCTTAGGCTTTAGTTTTATAACAATAAATTTCATAATTTACTCCTATGTAAGCTTAACTTTTAGTGCTGCAAAGTTTTCTACAAGTTTCGCCGGAGTATCCCAGTTTTCATTGATTTTTCTATCTCGATTTAAATCAACGCTTCCTTTTTCGTAATTTTCTTTGCTATTCCAATAGACCTCTATGTTCTGAAAAGTTATCCTTCCATATCCTCTAGATCCCATTCCTCCCAGATAGTCATTTTCAAGAAGCTCCATAGCCACAAAGACTTTTTTCAATAAATCTTTGTCACTCTCTTCGAAAACATTATAAATTATCAGCCCTCCGTCATCTTTAAATTTTGCCCCCGCGGGAACCCTTTCTGCCTGCCTAAGGCTTCCCCCCAGCGCCGTACCCGTAATCCTGTTTATTGCCGTTTCAAACTTAATCTCAGTCCATTGTAATTCCAAATTTTCCCTCATTTCCTCCGTAATGCTTGCTTCATCCAGATAAGTATCACATACTATAATCCTAGTAAGGGTAGGCTCTTTGAATTCAGTGTTGCCTAATATTCCCCAGATCTTACAAACCGAACAATTTTTATACTCATTATCGTTCTTGCATTCATGCCCCACAATATTACCTTCTCTATCCTTTTTATTCCAAAAATCGGTCCTAGCCGCTGCTTCCTTTTTTTCATTAAGCGATCTCATCTTGCCTTTTAAAGAAGAACCTGGTATATACGGCTTACCCCATGGATCTGTAATTACGTTTAAATCGACACCCCCTATCTTAAGACCTTCGGTACTCCCCCCAATTCTCATTCCGGTCTTTAGTTTAATCTCACCTTTTATAATAACTTTGCCCAAAAAATTCAAATTTCCCATATTATCCTCCTTATTTTCCACCATGGTAACGATGATACGCCACTATGGCTTCGACAAAGTTTTTAAAGTTTTTAAAGTTTCCTTTATTCGTCATCTTAATTGCAATATCAAGTAATCTCTGAAACTCTCTAACCCTACCCCCATGCCTTCCAGCAGCATAAGCAAGTTTCGGCCTTAACAGGTGAAGCTTGCTTTCATCAAATTCCCGCATTCTTTGAATTTCATCAAGCACATTTCTGATTTGAGAAGTTGAAAGTTTATCTGACTCTTTTTTTGGGCTAACGTAATCCTTGGCAAGCTCATCAGCATAAGAATTTAATTCTTTAGCATCTCCATTTAAAACCTTTTTTAGCTTAATTTCATTAATTCCTGCAGAAGATCCTTGCCCCGCCTTTTCTATTCTTTCTTTCTGATTCCCAAAACCCTTCATTTTATCCCTCCTTTCTTGTTAGATAATCAGCCCATCTGGTCGCGACATCCAGATAGGGCATTAGATTGAAATCTATGATACTTTTTTTCAAAAGATCTTCAAGCTCACTAACTTGTGGATCGTTTTCTTTAAATCCCTTCATAAGCTTTTTAAAAGCATAAAAAAGCCTCCAAATTCTTGGAATGGAAATCTTTCGTTCTTCTGCTAATTCTCTCTCCTGCCATCCAGAGTATAAGGTAGATAACAAAGATCGGGGAACAGAATTTTTGCCATAGTCTTCAAGAAGTTTCCTTATTTGCTCGGACACTCTTGAGACTTGTTTAAATTTATCCCATGGAATAGCTTTATTCAAAAATGTAATCTTGTTTTTTTCTTTGGTCTTTGCTTTGGCTAAAGCCTGCCCAGCTTCATTGGCGGCCTGATAAACTGGAAATTTTTTAGAAGGCGCTATATAGATTCCAGCTGATAGCGTTAAATTATGGCAACAAAACTTTCTAAAATCTTCATAAATTTTTATTGCTATTTCGGGTAAAATAGACCACGCACCAATAATAAAAAGATCATCACCTCCAGAATAAACTACATATACCTTATTCTGGTAATTCTTCGCAATCTCATCAACCTTCGCGGAAAAATAAAGCGCCAACATAAAACTGAGCATACAAACCCTTGAAATCGTCTTATCATTCCCAAGCCCTTCTTTAAAGATTTTTCCGACATTATCTACATCCGCTCTCAAAACCCCCCATTTCTTTATACCCGTTTTTTTTGTTTCTACTGCTTCGTTTGCGATATCCTCCAGCGTCATTACTTCTTCGCCTTTCTTTGGAGTATTGCGGGCAATAAACTTGTACCCTGCATACCTAGCAACAAAATCTGTAGAATTTATGACTAACGCCTCTTTATCCTGTCTATTGAGAAACTCATAGGAATAACCCATTAATTCCAAAACTTCTGACCAGCTTAAAGGTCTTTTATCAAAAACCTTTGGCTTAAAAGAAATTATCTTTATTGCATTCTTGTTTGATAAATCTAAAGAAAGACTCTCAAAACTTCTGCATAAATTGCACTGTCCTTCCTGTTCAATTTCGGCTCCACAAATTTCGCAAGCTTTTAACTCACCCCCTATCTCAAAAGGTTTAAAAATTTCAAAATCATCCTGTTGAGAATTAAACAATCCAGAAAACTTCTGCTTCTTTCTTCTCGCAAGGCAATAACCTAACTTTTCCCAAAGATCTCCAAAATTCATAAAATCTTTCCATTTCACTGGGTAATAATCAATAATTACAGCTAACTTCCCCTTATGAGCAGTAAATAGTATTCTATCAACATTATTCCGTATCATATTCAGCTTTTGTTCCGCTTCTTTTAAAATCGGTAAAAGAAGATAAAAATGGCCACCTCCTGAATATAGAAGATTAGTATCCGGAAGATTAAAATCTCTGAGGACCATTCTGGCAACGCTTTCTGAAAGAAGTTGCAAATAAAACGACCTTCCGCGCAGTCCTTTTAAGGCCTTTTCAGAGGTAACGGAATAAATAAAATCTTGAATGCCAGAGATATCACCACCCAATAAACAAAATGACGATTCATTCATTAAATCACTTTCGAGTTCTCCACTTCTTATCGCCGCTAAAATTTCATCAATCTTCCCCTCATCCAACTTCAGTTGATAAAGGCATGCTCCAATCGCAGCAACTGATTTTAAATGATGGAATAGTGACAAATCAGGTTTGTCCTTGTATACAGATGAAGGGACGCAAAGAGTATATTTCTCTAAGATAAAGAGCAGTTGATTTAAAAAATCATTTCTTTCTATTTTTTTGATTTCATTTATAAATTTGTTCCATAAAAAATGATAAGATTGAGGAGCGTCCACCTCTCTTGAAATGGCTTCTTCAGGGCTTATAGTAGGAAACATTCCGTCAAGAGCAGGATTCAAAATACTTATTGGTACATAGTATGGAGCGATTGTATTCCCATCTAAATTGATCCGTGAAAATATGGAAATGAGGGGTTCTTTGGAAGGATCACCGAGCTCTTCATCCATTTCTCTATCTCTTCTTTCTCCAGAAGCAAGCCAATCAGCTAGGGTAATCAGTTTTGAAAGATACCTTTTCGAATAATCTGGAGCATTATCCGGCATATGGTGATGCATGGACAAAACTTCGACATCATCATTACCCTTTAGGTAATTTCTAATAAATTTTCCGCTATAAACTGCATGTTTATGAGAATATCTGTCACCTTTTAGAGTATGAAACCTTTTACAGCAAACTTGAATCCAATACTCATCTTCTCGCTCAAGCTTATATCCAGCTCTTTGGAAAAATTTTCCTATATCATGGAGCAGTGCTCCCAAAATAACTGCATAATATTCTCTTTCGTTAAATTCCATTTTGGCCTCCCACCGAAAGAATAAATACCATTCAAAATTCAAGAAATTTCGATTTTCTTTTTTTCTACCCTTACCCCATGCCTTTTGCCACCATACTTGCCCACTGCGGTTATTGTGTAAAATGGCCAAAGCGTTTCATCTGCAAGACCTTCTTTTAAAGTGCGATTGATCTTGCTTATCTGTTGGCGAAAAGCTTCTACATCTAATCCCTCTTTCCACTTGCGCAAAAACTCTTCCACTCTCCCCGATCTTTCTCCATAAATTCTCCGGTAATCTGAAGCCATCTCTTCCAATGCCTGCTTACTCGAAAGATCTACCAAAGCCGTAAAACAATCTGTACAATCCAAACAAACTTCTCTTTCCGGATAACGACACAGCTGTACTTTTTGCCGCAAAAAAGCCAGATAAATCAATAATTGCATAGGCACTATCTCAATGGAAATTGACCCAATCTCTAAAACCCGATCACGCACATTTACCCTTAAAGGAAGCTGCATGGTCGCCGTATCAATCTCTCGCTGGCTTTCGGCAATCAATTCTCGAAAACTCCGACCATTCAAAGACAACTTTCTCCGCAGACTTAAAAAAGGAATCTCGGCCAGAGATATTTGCGCATCTTTAGTGGGCAGCTTTTTTATAATCCTCCCTTGCCCATCCCTTATTTCCAGGACTTTATTCTTCTTTGGTTTAAAATAGAAATCCGGATGTGATTCAAACTCCGGACTTACAAGCACATGATAAAGTTTATCCCAAGGCCTCCCAAAAAGCTGCAACGCAGACCCGAGATAAAAAGACATGGTCTTTCTTCCACCAGCCAAAGAACAATGGAGGCGGGAGGCTGGGTCCCCGGCCTCCTTTCTGATGAAGTCAGCGATCAGGTCCCCGACGGCCTCGTTATCTTCTGCCTCCCGAATATCATCCAAGGGCTTCCCCTTGAAGTCACGAATAACGATAATACTTTCTTCTCCAAAAGGAATTGGCGGAAGATTAAACTCTCTCTCCAAGGATAAGAGCCTTTTATTCTGAATCAATTCCTCGATTATCTTCCTCCTACCTGCCTCCGTAGTTAAAACATATATTTTATCTGGTATGATGGGCGGCTTCCGAGTCAGCATAAGCGCATAGAGAGTCTCGGTAATTATCTGAGGCGTAGTGCCAGCTACAAAAATTAAAATTTCTTTATATTTGCCCTTCTCCATTTCTTATCGGCGAATTTATGGCCAAGCACCAGGAAATGAACCATGGCCAATGAGCAAATTTTTTTCTAATTAAAATTTATCTTATTTGAACTGCTTGCAGCAATAATTACAACGTTGTGGCAATATTTCCAAATTCCCAAAAATCTACCGCTATCTTAGGCGCTTTTATCAAAGATTACTTCATACTTGCCTAAACCAAAGCTTGAGCCTTTGCCGACATGAATCAACTCACCTAACTTAAGGTAGGGCCAGAAAGGGGCAAAGTTACCAGAAAAGATAGCTTCTCCCAAAAAACCACCAAATTTCATCCTGGTCTGCTGGCGTGTAGAAAACCTCTCCCAATCGTACCAGCGCAAGTTTCTCCTTTGGGTTTCAATCCTCTCTGCTTCTCTGATCAGTTCCCGGTAATTTACATCAAGCTCAGTAGCACAATGAAAATAAGATAGGAGGGAAATACGGCGGAGCAAATTGCGGAAAAAAATATGAAATTCCAATTCCGAAGTAAGATCTCCCTTATACCTCAAACGCGTAGGAGTTAAAAAGATAAGCCCTAAAGAGCTTAAATTTATAGGCCATACCTCTGTTTCTTTAAAAGCAATGCCTTCTTCATAGCTGCTTAATACTTTTTCCTCTCCTCTGTAAACCACAGGGCCATTTTGGCCTTTCATTACAAGGCGCACCTCCTCAAGGGAAAATTTACTTCGCTCCTTACCTAACCCGATCTTGCCCAATTCTTCAAAAGTAAAAATGAAATAGGGTAAATATTCGATAGACCTACCAATAAGAGTAAGTTCGAAGCTAATATTTTCTCCGGGCTCATAAACTCGGTCATCTGTCAGGGGAGGGGTGAGCACAAAAGGATGCGGAGCTGAAGGATATTTGCGCATAAGGCGGGAATTAGAAGGAGGCGGGGTCTCAAAAATATAGGAATAAACGCATTTTTCTTCTAACAAACAGGAGGCACAATCTTTGTTTTTAGTAAGGCAGACAACTTTTTTAAAAACTGATCCGAAGGCTCCTCGAAAAACGGCTCCCTTATACTCGGGTAACTTAAGATCTTCGATCACTTTCAAATCAAATTGAAATTGAGCAATTTTAAAATGAGCCAGGGGATTGTTCATTTAAACTATAACCTTCGGTGCTGTCCAAATTAGATGGAAAGCGGAAGCAGGGAACCAGTTTTTTATAATGACCTTCTGGATTCCCGCTTGCGCGGCAATGACGGATAAATAGCCATTAATTACTTCTTGGATCCCCGCCGGCGCTGGAATGACGGATCAACTCCTTTCTGAAAACAGTAATTTGGACAAGAGCGCATAATCTTTTATTCCATAAAGATCGGTTATAAATAATTTCCCATCTTGGCTATATTTTCTGCAATCTCACCTTTAAATTTATTTATGGTGGTAATTTTTTCCTTACTCTATATCATATTTAGGAATCTAATTACAATAGCAATCTTGACCTTGCCTACCTGCAATTTTAGTTCCAAATCTTGGGCCGCGAGGCCATGGGGTAAATGCGAAAATTCGTTGGGCAAGCCTTTATGGCTTGCCGAATGGGATTTAGATAATCAAGCCCCCATCATTGTTAGTTTTGAATTTCGTAGCTTGCCGATTACGGCAAGGGACAAGCCCTTGCCCTACGTATCGAATTTTGAGGGACAAGCCTTTGCCCTGCTATAAGTTAGTTTCCGATTCGTAGGGCAAGCCTTTATGGCTTGCCGATTACGGCAAGGGATAAACCCTTGCCCTACGTTTTATATATTCAGGCAATTAATCTTTTGTTTTTGAAAAGGGCAGGTGGGCAAGCACTCTTGACCAAAATAGGTTTTCAAAAATCAGTTTTTCTGACAGCAGAATGATTAGGAAATGGTTAGGAAGATAAATAGGCTTTTAGTGGAAAAGCTTCTTCTTTAATGCTTGAAGGCGAACAAAAGCTGACTCGATCATGGCGGGTGATAGTAAATGCTTCTCCACCCCCTGGACTAAGCTTTCGTAAATTTGTTCAAAGAGGTCTTCTATATAACCATCGGGGCTATTATTGGAAGCTAAGAGAATATCTGCGCCAGCCTTTACAGCCAGGATACAGGCTTCCGTCAAAGAAAAGTGGCTCTTAATTGCTCCCATTAAAAGATCATCGGTAATTATGACGCCGCGGTAACCTAATTTTTCTCTCAGCAGTCCCTGGAGTATCTTGGAGGATAAAGTTACGGGCAATTCTTCGTCCCAAGCCCGATGCCAGATATGAGAAGTCATAACAATATCGGCAAGTCCTTCAGTAATTAACTTTTGGAAAGGCCAGAGTTCTTTTAAGAGATAAGATTGGGTGACATCTATAGGTTCGAAATGAGTGTCCCCTCCGGCACTTCCTTTCCCTGGGAAGTGTTTAAGACAAGTAAGGACCCCTTGGCGCCGGTGAGCTAAAATGAAAGCGCGGCTATGCTGGTAAACTAACTCAGGATCGGCACCGAAGGAACGTCCATTTTTAGAGATCAAGCCCTGGGAATTTAGATCGAGATCTACCACCGGAGCCAGGTTTAAATTAAGGCCGCTCATTTTTAAATCATAGGCTATTGCTTCAGCTACTTTTGTGGTATAAGATAAATCATTCTTCTGACCCAGATTTTTAGGAGATTCCCGCGCGGCAAATCCGGCGGCTGGGCTTAGGCGGCTCACTACGCCGCCTTCTTGATCAACGGCAATGAATAAAGGGATTTTTACCAAACCCTTCAGGGAGGAAGTTAGTCTCCGCAACTGCTCTGGAGAAATAATATTTCGCGGACAAAGAAGCGCTCCTTCTTCGCGGCTTAGATCCGGCCTCCTTTTTTGCGCTTCTAAAAAACAAGGTAAGTCAATATTGTAAAGAATAACCCCGCCTAAGGAATATTTCTTTATAGCCCGAGCAATAGGTGTTTCGGCCGTTACTTCTGCTTCTTTGAAGCCCACCATGACCATCTGCCCAATCATTTTCCGCCAATCTTTCATCTTTGCCCTTGCTTCTATTTAATCTGTTTCATGGTTTTTATATTTCCGGGGCCACCTTGGTCAAGGTTGGCTTTAAGTAGATTATTAGGGGGAGAGGCAGGAGCCCTAAAATAAAGGTGAAGAAGAAAAAGATGGGGTAGCCCATGAAGTTGGCCAGGTAACCGCTGGCCACTCCAGCTAAGGAGCGGCCTAACCCGAAGAGAATGCTAAAGAAGGCATAGTGAGTGGCACTAAATCTCTTATCACAGAGTTGCATGAGGAAACTTAAGAAGGCAGCAGTAGCTAAGCCAATGGCTAAGCTTTCCAAGAGAGCCGCCAGATAAATGGAAGAATAAGGTGCTTTAGGCAGAGCCGCAAAGACATAACCCAGACTTGCTGTGGCCTGGAAAATCCCCAGGATCCACAGAGACTTTATAATTCCCCAGCGTGCTGTTAAAAAGCCTCCGGCCAAAGCTCCACCTATCCCGGCCAAAGTTCCCAAAGTACCTACGACCAAACCAATCTCGGTTGGACTAAAGCCCCGATCAATCCAAAAGGGATTAGCCATTGCCAAAAGCATGGCCTCTCCGACTTTAAAGAAAGTAATGAAAAAAATAGCTATGGCCAAATTAGGCCTTTGGCCGAGGATTTTTAAAGGATAAATATATTGCGCCCGGAAAGAGATATGGACAGCCTTGCGGGGTACGTGGAAAATAGATAAGCCAGCCACCATCAGCGCCAAGAAAAACATGATCACTCCGGCGATGATAAAAGTAGCCAGCCATCCTAAATAGTCACTTACCATCACTAAAAGCCCCCCAGAGGTTACTAAAGCTACGCGGTAAGAAGCAGAACGAATGCCATTGGCTGGACCTAATTCGCGCTCTTCTAATAAATCAATGGTGTAGGCATCAATAGCTATATCTTGCGTGGCGGAAGATAAGCAGATAACTGCTAAGACTAACCAAAATAGTCCCTTTTGGGTAAGGGGATTAAGGAGAGCTAAAGTGATGCTACCTGAAGCAATGAGCAACTGCGTAGGGAAAATCCAGGAGTATCTTTGGCCATAGCGATCAACCAGAGGAGCCCAAAAAATTTTTATGCTCCAGGCTAAGCCCAAGAGGCTCAGCAAACCTATCTCTTCTAAGGAGATCTTTTTTACCCGAAAATAGACGGAGAGGAGATTATTGACTAGGCCAAAGGGAAGTCCTTCGGAGAAGTAAAGGAGAGCGACTACCAGAAATTTAACCCGGGTTGAAATCACAGCCTATTGATCCACTTCAATTTTTTCCCTTTTTAATTCGCGATGCAAAATTTTCCCGGTGGAAGATTTGGGTAATTCTTTTCTGATCTCTACCTGCTTAGGTACTTTATAAGGAGCCAGATATTTTTTGCAGAACTCGATCACTTCTTTTTCAGAGAGACTTTGCCCAGGGTGAAGGGAGATAAAAGCCTTGGGCACTTCTCCTTTTACTTCATCTGGAATCCCAATGACCGCTGCTTCATAGATAGCAGGGTGGGTATACAATACTTCTTCTATCTCCCGCGGATAGACATTATAACCCCCAGTGATAATTAATTCTTTTTTGCGGCCGACGATATAAAAATAACCTTCTTCGTCTTGTTTAGCTAAATCACCAGTAAATACCCAGCCGTCGCGGATAGTTGTGGCCGTAAGCTCGGGGATTTTCCAGTAGCCCTTAGTAGCATTCGGGCCCTTGAAGATTAATTCACCAACTTCTCCCTGCTTTACTTCTTGCCCCTCTTTATCTACCAGACGCGTCTGGACGTGAGGAACAGTCACTCCAATTGATCCAACTTTACGCTTTCCTTGGACGGGATTGGCGGTGACCAAACCGGTGGACTCAGTAAGTCCATAGACTTCCAAAATAAAAGCGCCAAACCGCTTCTCCCAATTTTTTAAAAGTTCGACTGAGAGGGAGGCGCCGCCGGAGAGGCCCATGCGTAAGGAATTAATGTTAGCCCCCACTTTTTCATAAGCATGATAAAGATAATTGAACATAGTAGGTACGCCCGGAAACCAGGTAACTCCATAGTGTTCTATGGCTTGCAGGACCTTCTCAGCCTCAAAGCGTTCCATGATTACCACCGTACCTCCTGAGCTCAAGCTGCCAAAGACGGGACTGGCTACGGCAAAAACATGAACCAGAGGCAGCACCGCAATAGTAATATCATTTTCTCCAAGCCCATAAGCCCGAGCGATATTGGGCCCAGAGAAGGAAAAGTTACCATGGGTTAGGATGACCCCTTTTGGTTGCCCCAAAGTCCCGGAAGTGTAGAATATTATCGCTTTATCATCTGGCGTTAGATCAATTGATTTTAAGGCCGCGGGCGAAGAAGCCCACTTCTTCAAGGCCGAGAATATAGAAGCTTCATTTTCTTCTTTATAAATGATCTGGGAAAGAAAAGGAATTTGGGGCCTTATCTGGGAGATCTTTTCGTGAAAAGAAGCAGCGGTGAGAAGAATTTTGGCTTCTGAATTGGTGAGGATAAAAGCCATTTCTCGGGGGGTATAAACAGGATTAATGGGAATTACTGTTCCGCCGGCTTTGATAATGGAAAAATAGGCAAGTAAAGTATCTAAGCTATTAGGGAAGAGGACGGCAACATGCTCTCCTTTTTTTAAACCCAGGGTCTGAAAAGTAGCAGCCATTTGGTCAGTTATCGAATCAAATTCTTTATAAGTTAGGGAGACCTCGCCCTGGCGAAGAAATATTTTGGGCCCAAATAGCTTAACTCTTTCCTTGAGGAAATCTCTTAGATTTAATAAAGGCGGCCTAGAACTGAGCACGACTTTCTCCCTCATTCATTAAAAAAATCGAGCTGTCCTTTTTTTCTTTAAAGGTACTCCTTTCAAATTTATAACCCCGGTTCGGCGAATAGGTCAGCGATAAAATTCTACTACTTCCATAATAGGCTTTCGCTCTGGAATACGCGGAGTCTCCGCTGGCCAACCTACGGGGATAAGATTTACAAAGTTCCAACCAGGCGGGATATGCAAAATCTCTTCAATCTCTTTTTTGGCTTGCAAAGGGCCAGCCATCCAACAAGCACCTAAGCCCAAATAATGCAAGATCAAAAGAAGATAAGCGACAAAGGCAGCTATACTTTGCAGCGTAGAATTGCCTAATTGGCGATAAGAGGTGATTTCGGTGGCCAGAGGATCTTTGTCTCCCCGCGCTTTAAGAATTTGATCAGCAATACTTGAATATTTGCTCATAAGTATAGCCACGCAAACCGGGGCTTGGCGGAAAAAATCAGAAGTCCTCCGCCAGCGGGATACTATTTCTCCAAACTGTCCCGCTTCTGGCCAAGAGGCCATGAGCTCTGTTTTAGCTTTTACTGCATCGGCTATTTGAGAGATTAAATCTTTGTTAGTAATAATTAAAAAGCGCCAGGGCTGATAGTTACCCCCATTGGGTGCCCAAGTGGCCAGTTCAATAGCTTTGAGAATAAGCTCATCAGGGACTGGTTTATCTTGAAACTTGCGAATGGAACGTCTAGTCTTAATCAACTCTTCTAAATCCTGCCAGTTAATCATTCATCAATCTCCTTTCGCTCTTAGCTAAAATTATATCATCCTCCTATGCTGCTATGCTCATTTCCCTCTTGCCCCATACTCAAGAGAGTAGGTAAGCTCCTTGCATCGCTGAAGCTGCTTGCTTACTGTAGCGATGGAGGATGCCCCGGGGATGTTTGAGCTGCGGTGGCTTCCATTTTTTTCTCCTTTCTTCATAAACTTTAGCCACGGCTTGGGGGTCCAATCTTTGGCCCTTAATGCCCACTACGGAGAGAAGGCGCCCTGGAATATCAATCGAGATCAAATCTCCATTTTCTACTAAAGCCAAAGGGCTGCCCTGAGCAGCTTCCGGGGAAACATGGCCAATGCAAGGCCCGCGGGTAGCTCCTGAAAATCTCCCATCCGTGACGATAGCTGTATGACGCAGAGCAGGGATGGTTACTAAGGCTTCTGTCGTCGCCAGAATTTCGGGCATACCACTTCCCCTTGGCCCTTCGTAGCGGATAATAATCACCGCGCCAGGTTTTACCTTCCTTTGCATAATAGCTTGCAAGGCTTCTTCTTCGCGGTTAAATACCTGAGCTGGTCCTTCGTGCCTCATCATCTCGGCGGGTACGGCTGCGTATTTAACTACCGCTCCGTCAGGAGCTAAATTTCCTTTGAGCACGGCTATAGAGCCAAACTTCTTTGTTCCCTTTACCTGGCCAATTATTTCTTCTCGTTTTAATTTATAGTTAGCTAAGTAGCCTGCACCTCGTCTAAAGAAGCCATTCTTTTCCAGACTCTCCAGGTTTTCTTTTAAAGTCTTGCCGGTTACCGTTAGGACTTTTAAATCTAAGAGATCTCTTAATTCTCTTTGCACCGCCGGTACTCCTCCGGCATACCAAAATAGTTCCGTTAGATATTGCCCAGAAGGCTGGACATTGACGATATAAGGGATTTCCCGATTTAATTGATCGAACCGTTCAGCTTCTATCTTTAAGCCCAACTCATGAGCGATAGCTGGTAAATGTAGGAGGGCATTAGTGGAACCGGCAATGGCCGCGTGTACTTTCATGGCATTCTCAAAAGCCTCCTTAGTGAGAATATCAGAAGGGCGGATGCCTTTTTTGACCAACTTTATAAGCTGCCGCCCAGCTTGCCGGGCGAAGCGACCGATTTCGGCTAAGCTGGCGGGGACTAAAGCCGATCCCGAGAGGCTCATTCCTAAAGCTTCCGACATACATTGCATCGTGCTCGCTGTGCCCATGAACTGGCATGCTCCTGCGCCAGGACAGGCGGTAAGTTTATAATCCCTTATTTCTTGGGAGACATCTTCTCCCCGGCGCATCCTTTCGGCGGTCTCCCCAATTAAAACACTGTGCGAAAGATTGGGCCCTACGCGATTAGATCCGCCGGGAATGTGAATGGCCGGAATATTAAGTCTGCTCATAGCCATTAAATGAGCCGGAATTGACTTATCGCAAGAAGAGATCGTAATTATTCCATCCCAAGGAATAACCCGCCCATGAATTTCTACCAAGTCGCATAAAATTTCGCGGGAAGGGAGGATAAAATTCATGCCGTTATGGAGCATGGCCCAACCATCGCAAATATCAGTAGCATGAAAATGAGCCGCCTTGCCCCCTTCTTCAGTAACCCCAGTTGCCGCTTCTTTGGCCAATTTGTCTAAATGCACACTTCCTGGATGACTGTCTCCAAATACATCCTCTATTAAAATTTGCCATTTGCCAAGATCTGCTTCATCCCATTGAGTGCCACAACAAAGGGCGTCCAGCTGAATCCAGTCGCGCCGAATTTTGCTGCTCTTAGGCCCAAATTTTGGAGATGCCATATTCTCCTCCCCTTTGAAAGAATTTTTTACTCCTTACCTTACAAACTGCCCTATTTTTTTCAGCGTATGATTATTTTTTGCCTTATTTTCTATCTAAGAGCATTATCTTTGTCAAGGTTAATTCTCTTGACCGCCGATCAGTTTTTAAGCAATGCCATGGATGATTCATTTCCCATCCTCTTCTATTTCTTTTTTTATCGGCCATCTTTTGAGAGGCGTAGGCTTGCCGAATGTGGCAAGGGGCGAGCCCTTGCCCTACGGTTTAAATCTTAAGGGACAAGCCTTTGCCTTATGTTTTAAATTTTGAGAGACGAGGGCTTGCCTTACGTTTTAAATCTTGAAGACCTAATAATTTGACACTATTTTTGGGGGTATGTTATATTGACTAAGGAATTTATAAAGATGCGGAAATAAAAGAATTTTTGAGGAGCCCAAGATGATTGAGATCAGGTTTCATGGCCGAGGTGGGCAGGGAGCGGTTATTGCTTCAAAAATCTTGGCGGCTGCCTTGTTCCGCGAAGGGAAATATGTCCAAGCTTTTCCTGCTTTTGGTGCGGAAAGAAGAGGAGCTCCAGTGGCGGCCTTCACTCGCTTTGATGAAAAACCTATTACTCGCCGATCTCAGGTTTACGAGCCCAACCATGTCATTGTCTTAGATGAGCCTATATTAGATTTGGTTGACGTAACAGCCGGTTTAAAAAAAGGAGGGTGGATTCTAATAAATACGTCCAAGCCGCCGGCGGCCTTTGCGCAATTTGGGGCTTATCGCGTGGCTACCGTGGATGCCAATTATATCGCCGAAGAGAATGGATTAGGTACCCCTACGGCCCCCGTAGTAAATACGGTGATCTTGGGCGCTCTGGCCAAGGTAACTGGCTTAGTGCAATTAAAATCAATAATCGAAGGCATTAAAGATTACGTTCCTGTAAAAGTTGAAGCTAATATAGCGGCTGCTAAGGCAGCTTTTGCCAAGACCCAAGCATGATTTTAATATGAGGAAGATAATGAAAAAAAAATTGGACAAGAAAACAGCTAAGAGTCTTGCCACCAAAAGAGTTGTTCAGGATTTTTCTCTGCCGCCCATGTCGATTTCTTTTTCTCCCTCTTTAGCCATTAAGACGGGGACATGGCGCTACCTTACCCCGGTCTACATAAACAAACTTGCACCTTGCAGCGAGGCTTGCCCCGCCGGGGAAGATGTGGAAGCTGTGTTGGCTCTAGCCGGGGAGGGAAGGTTTTTGGAGGCCTGGGAAAAGATCGTTCAAGAGAATCCTTTGCCCCGGATTTGCGGGCGAGTTTGCTTCCACCCTTGTGAAACTTTCTGTAATCGCAAAGAGTTCGATGAACCAACTTCTATCAATGCCCTGGAACGCTTTTTGGGGGATTACGCGTATCAGGTGGGAGCTAAAATTCCTGTTCTTCAGGAGAAGAGAAGGGAAAAAATCGCCATCATCGGTTCTGGGCCAGCTGGCCTCTCCTGCGCTTATCATTTGGCCCGCCAGGGCTACATAATTACCATTTATGAAGCCCAACCCCAGCTGGGGGGGATGCTTCGCTATGGAATTCCTGCTTATCGTCTGCCCAAAGAAGTTCTGGACCAAGAGCTGGCCGCCATTCTTTCCTTAGGAATAGATTGGCGGACGAATTTTGCTTTGGGACGCGACTTCACCTGGGAAGACCTTAAGAATTTCGACGCTATCTTCTTAGCCACGGGCGCCTGGCAGAGTTTAAGTTTAAAAATTCCAGGGGAGGAAAATGCCGGGGTGATCTCCGGGCTGGAATTGCTAAAAGAAATCAATACGGGGCAAGAAGTATTCTTGGGAGAAAGAGTAGCGGTCATCGGGGGCGGCAATACTGCCCTGGATGTAGCGCGGGCAGCATTACGCTTAGGGGCCAAGCCTTTGGTCATTTATCGGCGCACCAAAGAAGAAATGCCGGCTTTTGGGGAAGAAATTGCCGAAGCGGAAGAAGAAGGAATCGAGTTTATTTTCTTAGCCTCACCATTAAAAATAATTTCTGAAAATGGAAAAGTTAAAGGATTGGAGTGCCTTAAAAATACTCTGGGCCCTCCAGGAAAAGATGGCCGACCAGAACCGCAGCCCATTGCTAATTCCAATTTCCTTCTGGAAGTAGAGACGGTGATTCCAGCCATCGGGGAGATTCCAGATTTTTCCTTCCTTCCCCCTACCTTAGAAAGAACGTCTACTTCTCTAAGCCTAAAGGAAACAGGGGCTACAAGCTTGCCGCGAGTTTTTGCCGGGGGCGATATTATAGCTCAACCACGCACTGTGGCCTATGCTATCGGTTCCGGGAAGAAAGCAGCTATAGTAATCGATGCTACTTTGCAGGGCAGGAAAATAGAAGAAGCCTTGTCTTATGCCCGCTGGGGGGGAAAAGGAGGCCTTTCCATGGTTGGCTATCTAAATAGGCCAAAAGCTAACCTTCCCCAACAAGTAGTTAGCTATGCGGATTTAAATAGTGCTTATTTTCAGCATCAAAGTCGGTCGCTCAAAGAAAAGCTTCCGGCCCAAGAGCGGATCTCTAATTTTGCCGAAGTGAACTTGGGCTTAAGTCAAGAAAAAGCCCTGAGGGAGGCGAAACGGTGTTTTAATTGTGGAGTCTGCAATCTTTGTCACAATTGCTATTTATTCTGTCCTGATTTAGCTATTTCGGCTCGACCAGATAAGCAGGGTTATGAAATAAATCTTGAATATTGCAAAGGATGCTGTATTTGCGTTGCGGAATGTCCCCGCGGGGCGATCTCGGTGGAGGTGAAGAAATGAAGAAGTTACTTACAGGTAATTCAGCGGTCTCGCATGCCGTCATGCTGGCGCGGGTGCAAGTAATCTCCGCTTATCCAATAACTCCCCAAACAACAATTGTGGAGGAACTTTCTGAGTTGGTCGCTGAGGGGCGACTCAAGGCTAAGTTTATCAGAGTAGAATCGGAACATTCCGCTTTAGCTTCTGTGGCCGCGGCCTCGGCAGCGGGTGTCCGCGTTTTTACAGCCACTTCTTCCCATGGCTTGGCATATATGCATGAAATGTTGCACTGGGCTTCAGGTTCCCGTTTACCTGTGGTCATGGTAAATGCGAACAGAGCCATAGGTGCTCCCTGGAATATCTGGTGCGACCATAGCGACAGCCTTTCTCAGCGAGACACGGGGTGGATTCAACTTTACTGCCAGAGCGCTCAAGAAGTCCTGGACACGGTAATTCAGGGATATCGCATCGCGGAGGAAGTACTCTTGCCGGTGATGGTCTTGGAAGATGGCTTTTTCCTCTCCCATACTGCCGAAACCGTAGAGGTACCTGACCAAAAAGAAGTGGATACTTTTTTGCCTCCTTTCCGCCCTCGCTACAAGCTCGATCCCGATGAACCGCATACCTTTAACATCATGGCTGACCCCAGCAAGTTTATTTCCTTTAAATTCGCTGCCCAAAAAGCTATGGAAGACGCCCAAAAAGTAATCGCGCGCGTTGACCGGGAATTTAAATCTCGCTTTGGTCGAGGTTATGGGAGGATGAGTAAAGTAAGTCTGACCGAAGCAGAAGTAGTTTTATTTACTTTAGGGACGGCGGCAAGTACGGCCTTAGAAGTAGTCAGGGAGTTGCGCAAACAGGGGAAGAAGGTGGGCTTGTGTCGGTTGCGGCAATTTCGGCCGTTCCCCGCTGCAGAAATTAGTCAGATATTACAAGGGGTTCGTAAAATTGCGGTTTTAGATCGTGATAATTCTTTAGGAGCAGGGGGAATTTTAGCTCAGGAACTTAAGGCGGCGCTTTTCTCTTTTGGGCAGCGGCCAAAAGTTTTTGAATATATAGCAGGTTTGGGGGGAAGAGATATCACCCCCCAGGATATTAAAGAGATTTTTTTGCATACCCTGCAAACTTCCCAGCCACCTACATCGCCCATATGGATCGGGGTAGAGAGATGAAACCCAAAGAATTAATGGAAGAATATCTTTTTTCTGGGCATGGATTCTGCCCCGGCTGTTCTGTACCTTTAGTCTTGCGCACGGTTTTTCATGTTTTGGGAGAGAAAACTATTGTCGTTTTGACAGCTGGCTGCTTTGGAACGAACTCGGGTACTTATCCCATTTCGCCAATTAAGTTGGCTGCTTATAATACCACCTTCCCTTCGGCGGCGGCGGCCGCTTCAGGCGTAAGAGCAGCTTTGGACATGCTGGGTAATAAAGAAACGAGCGTGGTGGCTATTGCCGGAGATGGCGGCACATTTGATATAGGGCTGCAGGCACTCTCGGGGGCTGCTGAGCGGAATGACGATTTTATATTTATTTGTTATGATAACGAAGCTTATATGAATACTGGAATTCAGCGCTCCTCAGCTACCCCCTGGGGAGCTTGGACGACGACCACACCGGCCACTAATTTAAAGAATCAGCCTAAGAAGGACATTGCCCAAATTATGGCTGCTCATCGCCTTCCTTATTTGGCTACTGCTTCCGTGGCTTATCCGGAAGATTTCCAGTACAAAATACAGAAAGCTAAAGAAATTCGTGGACTCAAGTTTATTTATGCCTTTGCTCCTTGCCCAGTAGGGTGGCGTTTCCCATCCGATTTAACGATCAATTTAGCCCGCTTAGCCGTACAGACAAAAATATTTCCTCTCTATGAAGTGGAGAATGGCGAAAAGTATTACCTCAATATTGAACCCGAAGGTATACCGGTAAAAGAATATTTAAAAACGCAAGGGCGCTTTTCCTTTTTAAGGGAAGGGGATTTAGAACAGATCCAGGAAAATGTTGATCGTGCCTGGCAAAGACTTCGCCAGAAAATTGCCGGTCTCTGAAAAAATTGTCCAATAATGAATTTCATCTTTTCGGTCTTAATTTTCTTGCTCTTTTTTTGGACTTCCCCTCTTTTCGGGCAAGAAAGAATAGTGGGGGAGGGAGAGCATAAAGGTTTCATCATCAGTGAAGGCCGGCAAACTTTTAGAATAGCTAACATTAAGCCCGGGCAAACGGTCCAGGTTTTTTTAACCCCCCATTGGCATGTGGAATTGGGGGGAAGAGTATACTGCCGTCTGGAGGATGAGAAAGGAGAACTTTTACGTTCGGCCTTTGGTACCATGGCGGAAGGTAATAGAGAAGAGACGCTCTTTTTAGAATGGACCTCGAATTCCCAACCCAAACCAGCGGCCTATCTCATCCATATTCTGGGTAGTGGCGGTGCTTATGGAGGCGAAATTCTGGGCACTTACACGCTGCAGATTATTTTATGGAATCAAAATGATGGGGATTCAGGCACCGACGCTCCCGAGAGCGTTGAAAAAGCCCTTTTTTTACATTTCTCCGGACCTGGCAATTATCTCTTTGAAGAGAATTTTATTAGCGGTACTGCCGACTTACAGGATAATTATAAAATCTTAGTCAGGCCCAATCATACGCTCACTTTAGAAGTCTTCCCTACCCAATGGCACGGAGGAGAAGGTGGAAAAGGTAAATTGCGCTGGGATTTTTTTAAAAGATCCCTGAAGCTAATTAAAAGTGGAATTTGTTCCGATAACCGAGTTGATCCTTTTAAGATAAAGATATTTCATCCCCGTGTGAAAAAAAAGGAAAAACCTGCCCTTTTTTACCTTTCAGTAAGAATCGAGGGAGAAAAAAGCGCCATTTATACAATCAAGGCGGAAATTAAAGAAGGTCGATGAAAGAAAAAGAGGCTCTTTTCAAAAAATTTGGGGTTATTTCCCCAGCAGGAACATTTCTCTTCCAAGAGGGCGACCCTTGTAACGGGATGTTTATGATTATAAAAGGCCGCGTGCGGTTATTCAAGAAATTTGGCCAAGAAGAGTTAACCATTGATATCCTGCAAGAGGGAGATTTTTTTGGGGAAATGGCTTGTTTAATTAATCAACCTCGTCTGGTCAGCGCCCAGGTGGAAGAAGAAAGTCAGGCTCTCCTCATTCAACCCCAATTTTTAGAAACCCTATTTCGCGAATCGCCAGAGATTTGTTTAAGGATTATTCACCATTTAGCTCAACGGGTAAAAAAGCTTTATGAGATCATGGAGAAGTTAGCTTCTGAGAATGTTAAGCTAAAAAAAGAAAAGGAATAATCTTGATGAAGAAAGAAGAACACCTTTTCTGGAAATTTGGCAAAGAGTTCCCTAAGGGTACTATTCTCTTTCGGGAAGGTGAACCAGGAAGGGAAATGTATCTCATTCAGAGAGGCAAAGTCCAAGTGAGAAAGAAAGTGGGGGCTACAGAAAAGGTGCTAGCTGAGCTTGGGGAAGGAGAATTTTTAGGGGAGATGGCCTTGCTTCTGGGCGTAAATCGTTCCGCCACCGTCGAGGTAATTGAAGATAGTCGGATTTTGGTCGTTCAGCCGGAAGCATTTGAAACCCTTTTAAAAAATAATATAGAGATTGCCTTAAAGATGCTTAAAAAAATGGCCGGAAGATTACTCGCCCTCGATCAATATTTTGAATCTGCTCTCTTAGAAGAAAAAAGCAAATAATAAGAAAGTTATCGCCCCTCTTAAATAAAGCAGCGAAAATAATAAAGGGGTTACCGGGCGGTCCCGGTAACCCCTTTATTTATTAATACATGTCTCCCATTCCGCCTCCGGGAGGCATGGGCGGATATTTTTCTTTCTCTTTAGGTTTTTCAGCCACCATCGCTTCAGTAGTTAAGAGCAAGGAAGCTACGGAAGCCGCGTTCTGGAGCGCGGTGCGCACCACTTTGGTGGGATCAATAATACCAGCTTCTACCATGTCCGTATATTGCTCTTTTAAAGCATCAAACCCGAAGTTCCCTTTTTCATTTTTCACTTTTTCAATGACGATGGAACCGTCATAGCCAGCATTCTGAGCAATCCAGCGCAGCGGCTCTTCCAGGGACTTCTTCAAAATATTCAGACCGAATTGCTGTTCCTCAGAAGACAGCTTTAATTTTTCCAAAGCGGTAATGCAACGAATGTAAGCCACACCACCACCAGGAACAATCCCTTCCTCCACCGCGGCGCGCGTCGCGTTCAGAGCATCTTCCACCCGCGCTTTCTTTTCCTTCATTTCAGACTCCGTGGCTGCGCCCACATTAATCACCGCCACTCCGCCCACCAACTTAGCCAGTCTCTCTTGTAATTTCTCCCGATCGTAATCAGAAGTGGTCTCTTCGATCTGGGCGCGAATCTGTTTTACGCGGCCTTCAATAGCTTTTGGATCACCAGCACCTTCCACGATAGTGGTGTTGTCTTTATCGATGGTAATCCTCTTAGCCTTACCTAAATCTTTTAAGGTAATGGATTCTAATTTCACGCCCATCTCTTCCGAAATCATGGTGCCGCCCGTTAGAATGGCAATATCTTCTAACATGGCTTTACGGCGATCACCAAATCCCGGAGCTTTTACAGCGGCGCACTTAAGCGTACCTCTGAGCTTGTTGACTACTAAAGTAGCTAAAGCTTCTCCCTCCACATCTTCGGCAATGATCAACAAAGGTTTCCCCATCTTCGCAATTTGCTCTAAAATGGGCAAAAGGTCTTTCATGTTGCTAATTTTCTTTTCATGAATGAGGATCAGAGCGTCTTCTAAGACCGCTTCCATCTTTTCAGGGTTAGTGACGAAATAAGGAGAAATGTAGCCACGGTCAAACTGCATTCCCTCAACTATGTCCAAAGTGGTTTCCATTGATTTGGCTTCTTCTACGGTAATTACCCCTTCTTTCCCTACCTTGGCCATAGCCTCAGCAATTATGTTACCGATAGTTTCATCATTATTTGCTGATATAGTGCCTACCTGCGAAATTTCCTTTTGTTCGCGAACGGGCTTGGAAAGTTTCTTCAATTCTTCGACGACTACTTCCACCCCTTTTTCAATGCCTCTCTTCAGCTCCATGGGGTTATGGCCAGCAGCCACTAGTTTAGAACCTTCACGATAGATGGCTTGGGCTAAAACTGTGGCGGTGGTGGTGCCATCACCAGCAACGTCCGAAGTCTTAGAAGCCACTTCCCTAACCATCTGGGCGCCCATATTTTCAAATTTCTCTTCTAGTTCAATCTCTTTGGCTACGGTGACCCCATCTTTGGTCACTGTTGGCGAGCCGAAACTCTTCTCCAAAATTACATTTCTGCCCTTGGGGCCCAAGGTTACTTTAACCGCATCAGCGAGCATATTCACGCCTTTGAAGATTGATTCGCGCGCTTTTTGATCATAACGAATTTCTTTTGCTGCCATTTCTTGTCTCCTCCTTTAAATTTATTTGTTAAAATTATTGTTCGATCACGCCTAAAATATCATCTTCCCGCATAATCAGATGCTCTTCTCCCTCAATTTTTATTTCCGTACCTGCATATTTCCCGAAGAGCACTCGATCGCCTACCTTAACATCTAAGGGCTGGATTTTGCCGTCATCCATAACTTTCCCTTTGCCCACAGCGGTAACCTTGCCTTCCATAGGTTTTTCTTTGGCAGTATCGGGGATGATAATCCCACCTTTGGTTCTTTCTTCTTCTTCCACACGCTTCACAATAATACGATCATGTAGAGGTCTAATTTTCATCTCTTTCCTCTCCTTTCTTTTTTATAAATTTTAAACGTCGGTATTCCCGACAATGAATATCCATTCTCTTTCCTGTGCTTTTAAGATTTTTCTAAAAAACGTCATATATTTAGGGTAGGAAACATAGGAAAGATTCTTTGCTAAAACAAAATCATTAGCACTCTTTTCAAATGAGTGCTAATAACAATATAATATTCTGTTCCTCAAAATGCAAGAGGATTTTCATTTTGTCTTTGAAAATTTTTGGCGACAGAGAAAAATGGCTTTGGGGAAGATATTCTACCGAGCATCTCTTCTTTTTTCAGCCGACAACTAAAACAATCGGGTATCTTAAAGATTTTATTTGACTTTCCTCATTTATAAAATAAAAATATATACTGAACTTGGCCAAAGAAATTCGCGCCCCCGCCAGAATTTTGAAATTGCTCATGAAGAGCTCTTTAATATCTTGGAGGAGGTATGCTATGCAAGTAGAGTTAATCAGCAAAGTGGCAGAGATGATTAAGAGAGCAAAAAAGGTTATTGTCTTTACAGGCGCAGGGGTGAGTACGGAATCAGGGATTCCGGACTTTCGCAGTCCTGGAGGAGTTTGGCAAAAATATAATCCCGAAGATTTTTACTATCAGAAATTTTTGAGCAGTGAGGAGGCTCGAGAAAAATACTGGCAAATGAGCCGTGAATTTTACGAGCCCCTGCAGAGAGCCCAGCCTAACCCTGGGCATAAAGCCGTGGTGGAATTGGAAAAAATGGGCAAATTAGATTGTGTGATTACGCAGAATATAGACAATCTTCATCAGAAGGCTGGCAATTCTCCTGAAAAAGTTATCGAGCTTCATGGCACGGCCATCTCTGTCTCTTGCCTCTCTTGCCGCAAAAAATATACGCGGGCGGAAATTCAATCGTGGTTAATTTCTGGGGTAAAAGTTCCCCAATGCACAGATTGTGGAGGAATTTTAAAGCCGGATACAGTCTCCTTCGGGCAGCCGATGCCGCCCCGAGAGACTGAAGAGGCTTTTCAGCGAGCTCGTCAATGTGATTTATTTATAGTCATCGGCTCGTCTTTGGTCGTGCAACCAGCAGCATCTGTTCCCCTCGAGGCCAAAGAGCATGGAGCTAAATTGGTCATTATCAACCGGGAACCCACTTACCATGATGCTTATGCCGATGTGGTTATCCATGGTTCAGCCGGGGAAATTATGAGTAAGATTATAGAGCATTTGCAAAAAAATAATTAAACCTCAGTTCCTTATGATTAATTCATTGCTTGCGTGGGGAAGAGAAGGTTTGCTCTGGGAGCCAGATCCATTATTCGCGAGATAAGTAGGCAGATTTTATGCAAATAGAAAAGGTTTCGTGGATGAGTGATGGCTTAAAAATTTATGGGGAAGTCTATTTTCCAGAAACGAATTATAAACCTTATCCGGGCCTCATTATTTGTCATGGCCTTCCGGGAAGATTGCGTTCGCCAGAGGACAAAGGATATCCTTATTTAGCAGAGTACTTTTGCCGAGAGGGTTTTTTAGTTTTGATCTTTAATTTCCGGGGTACAGGCTTAAGTGAAGGGAATTTCGACATTTTAGGTTGGGCCCGAGATCTAGAAAAAGGCTTAGAGTTTATTATGGCTCACCCAGAAGTTGACCCCAGGCGTATATTGCTTATGGGTTTTAGCGCGGGTGCGGCAGTTTCCTTATATACCGGAGCCAAGCATAAAGAGATAATGGGCATAATCTCTTGTGCTGCGCCAGCGCAATTCCCCGAGTTACAAACAGAAAAGGGAAGAGAAGAGTTTTTAGCTTACGCCCGAGAAGTGGGGATAATTAAAGATGAAAAATTTCCGCCTTCCCTTAGCGAGTGGGCAGATGGATTTGGGGCCATCGCCCCAATTTCTTGGATAAATCTTATTCCCCCGCGGCCTCTATTAATTATTCACGCCGAAGACGATGAAATAGTAGGGGTCAATCATGCACAAGAACTTTTTAAGAGAGTTCGAGGAAAAGCTGAAACTCTAATTCTCCCTCAAGCTGGCCACCGGCTAAGGCTTAATGAAGTAGTTATGAAAGAAGCTTTGCTTTGGGCAAAAAAATTAGCCTTCTCTGCTAAGAAATATTAAAATTAAAAGATTCTTTGAGCTGTGGAGAAAGTAGGTATGCCGCTTAGTGAAGAATGGGCAAATAGATTATCGAAAATGGTAGAAAATGCCCCTTATTATCAACTTTTAAAAATTTCTTTGGTGAAAATTGATGAGGGGCGGGCATGTTTTCGCCTGCCCTTTCAACGCGAATTGACCCAAGGGTTTGGTGTAGTTCATGGAGGGGCGATAGCCACCTTGGCTGATACCGCGGTAGCTTATGCCCTTTTAAGTTTACTTCAGCCAGGAGATCGGGTAGCCACGGTTGAGTTTAAGATCAATTATCTTGCAGCAGTAATCTCTGGAGATTTAATAGGTGAAGCCCGCATAGTTCATAGAGGAGAGAAATTAGCCTTAGGCGAGATGGAAGTGCGCGATGAAAAAGGGAAGTTAATTGCTAAAGGGTTGGCCACTTATGCGATCCTGAAAAACAAGCGAGGTAGTAATGGGTAAGCAAGGAACCATCCGCCCCTTTTTGGTATATCTTATTCTTCTCCTCGCGGTCTGCCTCTTACTTTATTTTTACAAAGAAATCTACCACAATTTTCGAGATATGATTCGTTTTTTTTCCAATAAAGATCAGGTCAGTGCTTTAGTAGCTTCTTTTGGTTTTTTCGCTCCTTTAATTTTCATTGGTTTACAAATTCTGCAAGTCGTTATGGCCTTCATTCCTGGAGAACTTACTGGTTTTGTTGGCGGCTATCTTTTCGGGCCTACCTGGGGATTTCTCTATTCCACCATCGGCCTCACTACAGGTTCTCTCTTAGCTTTTTTAATCGCTAAACGCTTGGGTCTTCCTTTTGTTCGCCGTTTTGTGGGTGAAGAAGTAATGGCCAAATTTGATTACCTTATGGAACATCAGGGGGCCTTTTTTTCATTTCTATTTTTTCTTATTCCTGGTTTACCCAAAGATTACTTCAGTTATCTTCTTGGGTTGAGTCCCATGCACGTGTCGACCTTTTTGATTGTTTGCTCTATTGGCCGTATTCCCGGAACTCTTCTCCTTTCTTTGCAAGGGCACGCGGTTAGATCAGAAGATTACCGCGTATTTTTTGTAATTTTAGGGATAGCCCTTTTCTTTATTCTTTTAACCCTTCTCTATCGTGAAAAGATTGAAGCCTGGCTCAAGAGGAAAAAATAAGCACTCTCCAGAGATGATAAGGCTCAACGAATTAAAAAAAATTCTTGATCCCCCTTGATGCCTAAGTTATGTTTCACTGCTGTCTTGATCTGGGCCAAGTCCCAGGCGTCACCCCCAAGATGATTGACGGCGGCATAATTTTGCAGTAGACGAACTCCCTGCACATCAATCGCTACTTGATCGCCGGAAGCCAATATGATCCCCGGGTGGACGGCCAAGCCGATAGCTGGACCGCCACTTACAAAAGATATCCGACCGTCAATGATGATCAGATCAGGTTTGATCGGAATAGTCAATTCGACGGCGCGCTGGCTGACAAACAGATTGTTATCTCCGTGAAGAAACATGCGGTCATAAAGATGAACCAAACCCACAGATAGTTTGAGGCTCATCGAGAAGCCAGCCAAATAATGAGTCTTCATGGTGGGCAAATAAATTATCTTATCGAAATTTTCCAAGTCTTTAGGATAGGCTGCCAGATCCAGGAATTCGCCATTTAGAGGAACATCAATATACTGGGAGTGGTCGAAATTAATAAGGGGTACTTGCAGCTCGGCCATCTTGGCGGCCAGGCCACTATTCTTGAAGACCTTTTCACTTGGCACCCAGGGTCGTCCGCAACTTTCACCCACGGCTATTTTCGTGTAGCCATATTCACGGAGCAACTCGATCACCGCGGTCAAAAAGTCCAAGGCTGTTGAACCTGGAGGCGGATCATCGCTATTAAAATTCGGCTTAAGGAGAAGGCGGTCTTGGGGCTTTAAAGCCGGGCTAAATCCACCTAAAAGTTCTACGGCTTTGTGAATATCATCCTTGACATTTTTTCCAGTCACTACAAAAGAGACAAGCGCCCGCCCATCTTTTTGGTAAGGGTTAGCGCGGCGGTGACGAAGATTTGTTTTACCCACCACCTCTTTCTTAATTAATGGTGGATAATCTTTAGGACGCATGGCCGCTAATGTTGCTTGATATTCTTCCCGGTGAAAAATTACCTCTTCTGGCTTAAAATTCATTTTTCTCCTCCATTAATAGAAAAAGTAAAATTTTTACCTAATTACCTTTTTCCATTTTAGCGTGGAGGTTCTCAATTGCAAACAGGAAAGTTAATCATCTGGTAATATCCCAAATATGGAAGGATGTTTCAAACAGCCAGAGAATATTTTTAATTATCCTGTCAGCATGTCATTTCTTCCTTAAAAAAGGGAGGAAAAAAGGAAATATTTTCCTTGGCAAAATTCTTGAAATGAGCGAAAATATTTTTGTGGAAGACTTTCATTCCTTAATCTCATACCTTAAAAAGAATATAATTTTCAATCCCATTACCTGGGGGATAATCGGGGTAATCATTTGGATCATTTGGTCAGGCTTTATAAAAGCCTGGCGAGGAAAGGATGAAGGAGGAGATGGAAAGGATTAAAGAAACAGTTAAGTGTAGTAATGCCGAATGCGGTCAACCTTTTGAGGTAGAATTTATCGAAGCCACCCGCAAGTTGAGAATTAGCTGCCCATTTTGTGGACAGCTTAATCAAATCGAGATTATTCTCGCTTCAGATCGCGGCGGATCTGCCGACCGTTTTGGCCCCCCAGGCAATGGAGAAAAGATGAGGATCATTGTTGTTCCGGGAGATTAACTGTCCTGGGAGATTGACCTCTCTTGCCCTCAATCCCCTGATCAAAATCTAATTGACTTCATAAATTGGGCATGCTAAAAGCCATTTGAACAAGGGAGGTGGATCTAAAAATTGGGTAATTTAGAGGAAGGAGGTGAAGAAAGGAAGAGGAGAAGAGAATAAATCGAAGCGCTTTAGGCCAGCGGGGGACAGATAATTTTAACTTTAATTAATTCTGGAGAGGAGGGGCAAAATATGAAAATAAAATTTAGACCAGTCATTTTCGCTTCCCTTTTAGTATTCAGTTTAATCTTTTTTGGTTCCTATAGTTTTGCTCAAAAAGCTCCGGGTGAAGTAAAAAAATTTACTTGGTACTTGAACACAGCTGAACCAGGAACTGTCGGCTATGCAGCTTTGAGCGCCATGGCCGATTTGGCGACGCGAACTTACCCCCGATATCTAGAAATTCTCCCCACATCCGTAGGAGGAGCGACAACTACTGTAAAAGTGTGGGATAGAGGGCAGGGGCATAGTTGTTACAACACCTTACAACATCTTTGGCAGGTTTCTGTAGGCGCAGGTCCGTTCGATCCCCAAAAATATAAATTTAAGAGGCCGAATGAATTTTGGCAAGTTTTATGGGCTTATCCGTTAATTTATTTCGGTATAGTTAGTGCCAAAGATGCCGACAAGATAAAAAACTTTAAAGATTTTGCCGGGAAGAAGGTTTTCCCCACCCCTCCCGGCTATGGAAGTCACGAGGTATTTTTGGCTTTCTTTGGACCGAAGGGATTGAATATTAGACAGACTATGGAACTAAAAACCATGAGTGTCGCTGCTGCGGCCGACAACTTAAAATTAGGAGTAATGGATGTTGTTTGGGCTTATTGTGATCCAGGTGCATTAGTGAAATGGGCAAAAGATACAGATGTCCGCGTGGGTGTTGCTGTAGTTCCACCCACCCCTGAAGAATTGGAAAAAGGACTAAAAGCTGGTCCTTGGCTCATTCCTTATGAAGTTGACCCAGCTTCCCTTTTTGAAAGTCCCTTGGCCAAAAAGGCTAAGCCTTTTAGGACAGTCTCCATGCCTTTTGGAATTGCCGCCGGCAAAGACATATCTGATGAACATGTCTATTATTTTGTGAAAGCAGTCTTTGATAAAAAAGCTGAACTCGGAAAAATTATGGCCACTTACGTAGACTTCGCCAAAAGAGGATTAGAATGGAATGTCGAAGTCTTTAAGATTCAATCCAAACCACCAATCTCCGCGCCTATCCATCCTGGAGTTGCTCTCTATTTAAAAGAAAAAGGCTATGATCCTCAAGCCCACGGGATCTTGGTAGGGAAAAGATAAAGAATTAGGTGTATCCCTCTGGCCTTTTGAAAGGCCAGAGGGATTCTGAGAGGGGAGTATTTTATTTAAAACTCAGGCTGCTTTTTAAAGGGGAGGAATCATGGCCACGGAGATGAAATTGTTAGATACTCCTGCTGCGCCTACTTATTCTTACAAAACCAAGGTAGAAATTTTATATTTCGTAGTATGCCTGGTTTTAATAGCCTGGGTTTTTTGGTACTCTTTTCAGCCAGCCATTGAAATCCAACTAATGAGCATAATTTTTTTGCATCTCTCTATAATTGCCCTGGCTATACGTTCCTGGCATAAAGCAGAATTCAGTATTTTCAAATTGAAGGGGACGCCAAATAAGATTCTTTCCTTGGCCTTTACCATTCTATCCATATTCATCATGATTTACTTTGTCACTCAATACCACCAACTTTCTTACTGGCGGGCGGGGGCCCCAAATTTAATGGACATAATCATGGGGGGCTTGGCCATGATCTTAGTAATTGAGAGCGCCAGAAAAGATACGGGCTACTGGATTCCTCTTATTGCCTTAATTTTCTTAATCTATGGTTATTTTGGGAGAAGCCTTCCGGGAATGTTGCGCCATATAGGCCTGGGGCTGGAAAGAATTATAGAAATATGTAGTGTAGAATTGGGCATCGGTATATATGGGACACTTACCGGAATAGCAGCTACTTGGATTGCTGCTTTTGTAGTTATGGCTGGTTTGGCTATAGGCTTTGGCGCGTTAGACGCCATAATCAGATTTGCCAAATATATTGCTGCCCGCTGGGTATATGGCATTCCCCAGACAGGGGTAATTGCCAGCATGTTTTTTGGGATGTGCTCTGGAAGCGCTCCGGCAAACGTAGCCGGGACGGGATCATTCACCATTCCTTTAAATAAGAGTATCGGCGTACCCGCCAAATTTGCTGGCGCTATCGAAGCGGTGGCCTCTTCGGGAGGACTTATTATGCCTCCTGTGATGGGAGCAGCGGCTTTTATAATTGCTGCCTACCTGGGTACAAGCTATTGGTATATTGTTTTGGTTGGCTTTACTCCGGCTTTCATGTTTTATGCCATCGTGGCCTTTTCCGTATATCAAATAAGTCGGCAATATATGAAGGGGATGTCTATCAAATTAGAAAAACCATCTTTATCTGCTATTATAAGAGATCTTTCGCCTTTGATCGCTGCTTTAGTTGTGCTGCTGGTCTATTTATCCCAACTCTTTGATCCTTTGATTGCCGCCTCACGCGCAGTTATCATCCTAATGATTGGATCTTTTATTCTTTATTATTTCCGCTATAAAATGGGCGGGTTAAAACTCGTCTTGTGGGAATATGGCAAAGCATTCATGAATGGCATAATTAGTGGGGCGGAGATAGCGGCCACGACAGCGGTAATGCTGGCCACCATTATGATGGTTGTCTCAGTTCTTACTGTTTCAGGTTTAGGGGTAAAACTTTCTATGGGTTTAGTCTACCTGGCAGGGGGAAGCCTTTTCTGGTTAAGCGTGCTTTCGGCAATAGTTTGTATTGTGTTTGGCATGGGGGTCTCGGCCACAGCAGCTTATTTACTCACTATCATTATCGCAGCGCCGGCTTTTATTTCCTTGGGAGTTAAACCTTTGAATGCTCATTTCTTTGTTTTTTACTTCTCTATTCTCTCCGCTATTACCCCCCCGGTGGCTATTGCTTCGGTAGTGGCTTCGCGCATCTCAGGTGCTCCTTATTTTTCTCTTTGCTTGGAAGCTATAAAAATAGGTTTACCTCTCTTCATTCTGCCCGCTGTTTTTATAATTTATCCTGATATATTCGCCTTAAATCTTGCCATGTTAAAGATCGTTCTCCTTATGCTTATAGCTTTTTTAGGATTGAGTTTGGGCATGTTTGGTTCGGAGATATATCCCTGGAAAGGAGGGTTAATTTTAAGGGGAATTATTTTTATCGTAGGAGCTTTTCTCCTTATAGCTCCCTATTTGATAAATTGGACAATAGGATATTTTATTGCTTTAATATTGATAATATCAATGGTTATTCCGCGCTTCATTATTAAGCGATCTTAAAGGAACAAGTCTCCTCCTTATTTCAGATCTTTAAATGTTGAAAATCATGAAGAAGGGGGTTTTATTTTGACTAAAGTTGCTCCCCATCCACCGGCATTTTCATCGGCCAAACGAAAATAAACTACTTCCGGCAGCTGACTAAGGAAGGCATGCACCATGCGCCTTAGAGAACCTGTCCCCTTCCCATGGATAATGCGGACTTGCAGAATACCTTTTTCCCGGCAAATGGATAAATATTCCTTTAGTAGGTCTTTTATTTCCTGGGGGCGAAAGGTATGTAAGTCAAGGGTATCGGTAATGGGAATTTCCACAGGCTCAGCCATAAAAAATACTTCCCCATTTAAGCAGGCGGACGGAAAAAGATTGTCTTTAAGATATTAGGCAGTCTAAAGGGCCAGCGCCAAACAGGCCATTTTATTTCCTCTTTGGCACAAACTGTAGCCATACTGGCCTGATAAAAAGTTTCTTTCAGAGCTAATAATTTTTCAGATCTTAAAGGTTCTGCCCAAGAATTAATTTGATCTATTTTAGCCATCATTTCCATGGCTAGGTAGATACGTGCTTCTGTTTTTTGAGCGGTTTCTTTACTGATATAACCATATTTTTCTTTCAATCTATTGAGTTGCAGGCCAGCTTGGTAAGAGGCCTTAACGATATCTTCTCGGGTCATCCATTTAGTTTCGTAACTTAAGGTGTATTTCCAGCTTGGCCCTAAGAGTGCTTGGCGATAATCTTCCAAAGTGCGGCAGAATAAGCGATAGCCTAATTCCTCGGCTTTTTCAAAGGCGAGCGAGCCAGGATCAAGAAAGGGAGCTAAGGGAGAAATAAATAAGTTGAGCCGTTTATCGAATTTCTGCATCAAATACTCACAGTAAGCTATCGTTTCCATTACGGAAGCAAAGGTTTGCTCCGGAAGACCAATCATAAAGAAAACATCAAATTTGGAGCATCCCTGACTCAGGGCATAATGGATAGTCCTTTCCATTTCTTCGTTAGAATAAAACTTTCCTGTCGCGCGGCGAACTTTTTCGTCATGGGATTCGGGCGAGATTTCAAAGTTGAAGTTAGGAAAAGCTTCGGCTACTTCTTTAAAATATGAGGCCGGGGCCGGAGTGAAGAGTTCCAGAACGACTTGATTGCGCGGGCGTACTTTTTTAATTAATGAGAAAATTTGCTGGGCATAATCCCCGCCAGCCTGGCGGAGATCGCCGACGATGAAAATAGGAGCATTGGTCAGGCGGGAGATGGTAGTAATATCCTGGGCAATTTTTTCTGGATGGCGAAAAGCACAAGAATTACGGGCGCAATAATATTCCCCGGCAAAACGCGATCCGCCGCAGAAGACACAATTGTGCAAACAGCCTCGACAGGTGATGATGGCGGTAATTGGATACTCCCACCAATCATAAATTGGTATTAAAGACTTCCAATCAAAGTATTTAACGGCCTGCCGAAAGAGATGGGGATAATTATTGCCAAAATCATTTAAATGATTGACTACATGGGTAAAAGGATTGATATGAATTTTCCCTTGTTGGTCCTTCCAGGTTAAATTGGGTACTTCCTTAAAGGGAATTTTGCCTTTAATAGCCAAAAGTAATTGCCGCAGAGGTTCTTCACCAGAATCTCCGCGCACAACAAAATCTACCTGGGGGTAGCGAATTAATTCTTCATGAAAATAAGTGGCTGAATAACCACCAAAAATAATAGGAATTTGCGGATGATAATTCTTACATATAGCCGCCACTTCCAACGATCCATGGGCATGGGGCAACCAATGCAAATCAATTCCAAAGGCTTCAGTTTTTAAGCGCGCTATGAATTTTTCCACTTCAAATTTGCGATCTTGGAGCATGCGACTGGCTAAATTGACAATGCGCACCTTGAAGCCATTCCTTTCTAAATGTTCGCTAAGGGAAGAAAAACCAACAGGATACATTTCGAAGATCGGAGTGGAAGGGACAAGGTCAGAGATGGGCCCATAGAGAATGGGCAACTGGCGAAAGTCATAAACTGAGGGAGCATGCAAAAGAATTAAATCAACTTTGAAGAACATATTCTAATTCCCCACTAATTAAAATCAAATTTAAAAATAGCAATGGATATATAAAATTTCAATAATATTCTTTAATCTCGCCTTCTTCGCTTGGGCAATCAAATCTCTGGCAGAGTAAAAGACCAAGAGGAGGGAGCTTTTGTTTTTTGCCGAATACCGCGAATTAAAGGAGTAAGAAGGGTTAAAATGAAATATGGGATTTCGGGATTCTTGGTGAATAGGAGTGGTCCAGGCTGGATCCCTTGAATAGTTAAGGCCCCAATCATGATAGCCGTACAGGCCGAACCCGGGATTCCTAAGGCAAGGAGAGGAGCCATGGCTCCGCTGACCGACGAAATATTCGCCGCCTCGGAGGCCATGGTTCCCTCTGGGTTCCCTTTAGCAAAAGAATCTTTTTCTTTAGACCAACGTTTGGCTTCATTGTAGCTAACCATCGAGGCAATTGTTGCTCCCGCTCCAGGAATTACGCCAATGATATAACCGATGATGGACAAGCGGATTAAAACCTTCCATTTTTCTTTAAAAAAGCCCAGATTCAAGCCGATTCCTTTTAATGGTTCAGGCTTAATTGGTTTCTCCTTGAATCTTCGAGCATATAAAAGACTTCAGATAAAGCAAATAAACCGATCAGGGAAGGAGGAAAGGGAATTCCTTCGAAGAAATCAGCCGTAAAAGTTAAGCGGGGGGTTCGTTTATAGGATCGAGGCCGATGGTTACTAAAAGAAGGCCAATGATCATGCCGAGAAGGCCTTTCAGGAGGAACTCGCCGCCCAAGCTACTAACTAAACTTAATCCAAAGACAGATAAAGCAAAGTATTCTGACGGCCCAAAGGCTAAAGCAAAGGCAGCCAAAGGGATAACCGTGAGAATTAAAAGGATCATACTCAGAAAAGCACCAAAGCCAGAAGAAGGAATAGAGATAGCCAAAGTCTTTCCTGATTGCCCGCTTTTGGCCATAGGATATCCATCATAAGCTGTAGCGGCTGCCGCGGCTGTTCCTGGGGCATTCAGCAAGATAGCGGTGATTCCACCACCATACTCGGCCGCCATGTATAAGGCAACGAGCATGATCATTAACAAAACCGGATCCATCCCAAAAGTAAAGGGGATCATCAGAGCGATGCCGATGCTGGGCGTAAGTCCGGGCATGGCGCCTACAAAGTAGCCTACTAAAGGACCAATTAAAAGGCCAGCCCAATTCTTGCTCTCCAAGGGTAATGAGAGAGCATTCCTCAAATAATTCCATTTTTCCTCAGCTCCGAAATTTTTTCAGGTGAGAAGCCCAAAAGATGGCTAAGGATTTCTTCCGTATGCTCTCCTAATGCTGGAGGAGGATTATAACTTAGGGTTACTCCAGAAGCTTTTACCGGACAGCCCACATCTTTTAAACGCCCTACATGCGGCGAGTCGATCTCTACCACCATATTTCGGGCCAGAACCTGTGGATCTTCTAAAGCTTTGTCTAAAGTATAAATGGGTCCTGATGGGACTTCCAATTTATTGAAGAGATCCCACCATTCGGCAGTCGTTTTCTGCAGAAAAGCTTCTTCAAAAATACGATCTAACTGTTCCCTATTTTCCAGCCTTTTAGCCCGGCTATTAAAACGCGGATCATCAGGCAAATGATCGAGGCCCATACATTTACACAAATTCTTAAAGAAGTGATCCATATGTGCTTCAATGACTATATAGGAGTCCTTAGTTTGATAAGCGCGGAGAGGAACATTACTTACATGAGCAGTTCCCACAGGCTGAGGAATTTCTCCGGCGACAAAATAGTATTTGGCCCGGTAGGTGTGTAATGCAATCTGCACGTCCAGCATGGAAATATCTACCATTCTTCCCTCTCCCGTTAAGGAGCGGGAGACTAAGGCGGAAAGGATACCGATGATCCCAAAGACCGCCCCACCCAAGTCCCCAATAGGAATTCCACATCTCACTGGCGGCTTGCCTGGTTCCCCTGTGTAACTCATCACGCCTCCCATGGCTTGCACAATAATGTCGTAAGAGGGCCTTTCCCGGTAAGGTCCGGTTTGGCCATAGCCGGTTACAGAGGCATAAATAATCTGGGGATTAATTCTCTTCAGCTCCTCATATCCCAGACCCAGCTTTTCCATTGTTCCGGGAGTGAAGTTATTGATCACCACATCAGCCTTTTGGGCTAAAGCATAAAAAATTTCTTTACCCTCGGGTTTCTTTAAATCAAGGGTGAGGCTTTTCTTATTGCGGTTCAAAGATAGAAAATAAGCGCTTTGATCATCTTTTAGATAATAAGGGGGCATTTTTCGGGTTGGATCCCCTATTCCAGGACGTTCTATTTTTATGACCTCGGCGCCTAAATCCCCTAATATTTGGGTGCAAAAAGGTCCAGCTAAGACATGGGTCAAATCCAATACTCTAATACCCTTTAGCAAATGGGCCATCCTTTTATTCCTCCTTCTTGCTGATCAAGACCTGCAGGGCATCAAGGCCTAAAACGCTATGCGTTTTGGGCAAAGCGCCTAGCGGATTTTTTTACTAAATTAAACAGGCATATTCCCGTGCTTCTTGTCGAATTTAAGCGCTCTTTTGGTCGCCAAAATTCTTAAAGCTTGAACGGTTTTTTGACGGGTTTCCTCCGGCTTAATTACATCATCAACATACATCTTGCGTGCTGCCTCAAAGGGGCCACCGAAAATCTTCTCATATTCTTCAATCAATCTTTTGCGGGTGGCCTCGGGATCTGGAGATTCTTGAATTTCTTTACGACAAATTACATTTACCGCCCCTTCTGCGCCCATGACGGCCAGTTCCGCACTGGGCCAAGCTAAGACTAAGTCGGCCCCCATCGGTTTGCTACACATGGCTTGTTTACCTCCACCATAGGCCTTGCGCACAATGATGGTAATCTTGGGTACAGAAGCTTCGGCATAAGCAAAGAGCATTTTTGCTCCATGGCGGATTATTCCTCGGTATTCTTGTTCTACGCCAGGAAGATAGCCGGGCACATCCACGAAAGTTAAGATAGGAATGTTGAAAGCATCACAGAAACGGATGAACCGGGAAGCTTTATCTGAGGCATCCACATCCAAAGCCCCAGCCAAATGCATAGGTTGATTAGCTATTAATCCGACAGACTGACCATCTACGCGGCCAAAACCAGTGAGAATGTTTCGGGCATATTTAGGTTTGAGCTCAAAGAAATAGCCATCATCAAGAAGGCACCGCAGTATTTTCTTCATGTCATAGAATTTTTTGGGATCAGATGGGATGATTTCTTTTAACTGCTCAGCTGCCCCTTCGGCAGGTTCCTTGGGCAGCGATCTGGGAGGAGATTCATGACAATTGGCAGGTAGATAAGCGAGGAGTTCTTTAATCAGATTGATTACTCCTTGCTCGTCAGGAGCTACGAGGTCACAAACGCCACTCTTTTCCGAATGGACGGCTGCGCCCCCCAGGGCTTCAAAAGAGACTTCTTCATGAGTTACAGCTTTAATAACTTCTGGTCCAGTAATAAAGAGCTGACTTTTTCCTTCGACCATCAAGATAAAATCCATCAAAGCCGAGCTGTAAGCTATTCCGCCTGCGCATCTGCCCAAAATAGCCGAGATGAGCGGAATCATTCCGGATGCTTGCGTTAAAGCATGAAAGATGCTATCAAAGCCAACATTTTTGTTTCCTTCCTGGATGCGGGCTCCTACTGAATCTTGTAAGGCCACCACAGGAACTTTTAATTCGCAGGCGCGGCGAATAAGGCTGGCGATTTTTGTTGCTTGCACATTGCCCAAGGAGCCGCCTTGGACAGTCTTGTCGTGGGCATAAACAGCTATTGGTCTACCCTGCACCTGTCCGAAACCAGTAATAACGCCATCGCGTGGAAAATAGGCAGGAGGAGGACCAAATTCTGCCGGCTGCGGACCAGCTAAAGTCCCGTATTCCACAAAAGTGGCTGGATCAAGAAGAAGTTTAATCCGCTCTTCGGCAGTTAAGTATCCTTCCCGGCGGAGTTTTTCTACTTTTTCTTCACCACCGCCCATGCGGGCAGCCTCTCTTAGTTCCTCCAACTTTTTGATTCCTTCTTCCATTTCCATAAAAGGCTCCTAATTTTGGAGAAGATGTAAATTTAATTTGGGCCAGAAAAAAGTAATATTTTCCTCACCTGCTGGCTGCTGAGGTTAGATATAGCCTTAAATTTTTGAGCACCCCTTCCCCAGCACGACGAATATGCTGACCTATGGCTTTTTCTAACTTGCCCAAGTCCCTCCTGGCCAGAGCGTTAACGATTTGTTCATGTTCCTTAAAAGTCTCGGCCGGGCGGCGTGGCCAAGAAAGAGATACACTCATCATCAGACCAATGTATCCTTGAAGAATTTGGTACATAGTTTCCAAGATAGGATTTCCGGCCTTTTCTACTAAAAGTTGATGAAAATTTTGGTTAGCGCTTATTAGTTCAGCCAGTTTTCCTTCCCGATAGGCAGCTCGGGCCTGGGGCAAAGTCTTTTTCATTGCTTGGGCCGTTCCTTGGGGATCTCTTTGCATGACCAATCTGGCCGCCATTGTTTCCAACGTTTCCCGCAAGAGCATAATGTGTTTAGCTAAATCTTCAGTAAGGGGAATAATTCGGTATCCCGAGTTCGGTTTATAAATGATGAGCCCTTCCTGAATTAAATAACGAAAAACTTCTCTTATAGGCGTCCGGCTCAGGCCGTATTGTTCGGCCAGCTCCCGTTCGCTCAATCTCTGGCCCGGGGCGAAGCGCCCCGTCGTAATGGCTTTCCTGATTAAGGCGTATAATTCGGGGCCTTTAATCTTTGGGGGTCGCTTTTTCTTGTGCTCTTTAGATTCCATGCAAAAATGGTATACCATTTATTAAATAAATATGTCAAGATTTTTGTGGACTGACCGTCTCTCATTTTTATTTTTTCTCCCAATTATCGTCCAGGCGTGAGGGAAGAGGACTTTCCTTTCCGCCTAAATCAACCATACATGGCGAGAGTGCGAGACAGTCAGTTTTGCGGAGTGAAGTCCGGTCTTGGATCTTAGTCCTGCAAATTTGATTACTTTTTCTTCTTTTCCAAGAAAGATTTAGTGGCCGATTGAAAAAATTCGTTGGTCAAGGAATCTACCATAGGTTGAGCAGGGTTAGCGACTTGCTTTAAATGGGGATCTTTTTCGATTGTGGCCAGAATTTTTTTTGTCCGGCGAATGGCCCAAAGGGAATTGCCCTTTATTTTTTCTCCCAAATCTTCTACCTGCGCAAAGATCTTATCGGCTGGAATGACTTCTTCAACTAAGCCGATTTGCCAGGCCTTTGCTGCTTCTATCTGTTCGCCCGTGAAGACCATTCTTTTGGCCCAGGGAAAGCCCACGGCGCGGCATAGACGATAAAAATATTCATAGCTTTCTACTAAGCCCAGACGAGCTGAAGGAACACCCAGTTTAGCATTAGCACTGGCGACGCGCAGATCACAGCAGAGGGCTAACTCTAACCCTGTCCCCAAGGCGTATTTTTCAATAACCGCTATGGTAGGAGCAGGAAAATTCTCTAAGATGGCAAACGTACTCTCCCGTAATTGGTGAAATCTTCGCATCCCATCTTCATCAAAGCTGGCCAGCTCCTTTATATCAGCTCCGGCGGAGAAACAGCCACCTTCTCCCAAAAGAAGCAAGGCTTTTACCCTCTCATCTTGGTCATGTTTTTTAAGGACGGTGGCCAAATCATTTAAAATTTCTTGGTTTATAGCATTTAGAGCCTGAGGCCGATTTAAAGAAATTCTTAATATTTCTCCATCAAAACTCCACTTGACTGCCTGCATATTTTCTTTCTATTCTCCTTTAAAAATCTTTTCTTCCCAGACTTTTTCTTGGTCAATAATATGTTTTACTTGCCAGCCTCTCTCCTGTAAAGAACGACCAATATGTCTTCTATGACACCGCCAAGGGAGACGCTCAGCGCAGATAACAACTGCCCGGCAGCGGGAGGCCATTCGTTCCAAAAGCTCCATCCCCACCAGATACTCTAAAGTCTGGGTATAGGCTTCGTAGCCACCTTGACGAAACCCACCCAACTCTTTGCCTAAATAAAAATAGCCCAAATTCTCTTCAGCCAAAGACTGGCGAAGATTATCTTCCCGGAAGTAGGTAAATTTGCTAATGGGGAACCGGCGCACATCAATAACCATTTCAATTTTATAAGCCCGTAGAATATGCAAAAAGTCCTCAAATGGCCTATTGCTGGTCCCCATAGTGAAAATGACTTTTTTCCAATTCTTAAATTCCATTTAAATAGACAGGTCGCCCTTCGCCATATACCAAAAGGCGGTAGGCTTTTTCCACTCGATCCCAATTCTCCTCGCGGTCCAAAGCCCAATATCGGCCGACGACCGATACTATCTGGCCTAAACCAATGGTCCTCATTTCTTGTTCAAGAAGTCCTAAATAGCGGACGCCACTTTGTTGACGTTCGCCCCTGCGCCCCAGCAGGGCATGGAGATAAACATGGGTAAGAGATTCGCGCTTGGCCAAACGTAACAGCGCCAGGAGATGTTGGACGGAGCCATGGGAACTAAAAAATGAGACTATACCCAACAAATGCAGATTCTTATTTTCTCTTTTTGCTCCCTCCATGGCCCACAAGAATGTTTCATTTTCAAAGAAAGAACCATTGGCTATAGCCTGGTCGATGAGCAAACGATCGGAGGGAATCCTTCGCCCGGCGCCAAGATGCATATGCCCTACTTCCGAATTACCGACTGTCCCTGCGGGCAAACCCACAGCTTCCCCTGAAGCTTTTAAGGTGGTAAAAGGATTAGTTGCGATGAGCTTATCCATAACTGGAGTATGAGCGTGGGCAATTAAATTTCCGGTTCTTTCTTCCCTATAGCCCCAGCCATCTAAGATGATGAGGAGGACTTTTTCTCTTCTTTGAGGGAGAGGGGATTCTTCGATGAGGCTCTGGCCAGTCATGGAATTCGGCGGGGGAATATTAAAAATTTGTAAGATGGTGGGAGCTACATCGGACAATTCACCTCTGCTGCGCAGTCTCCATGAAGATTTTCTTTCCTCAATATAGTCAACTAAGATGAAAGGAACCGGACTGTTCGTATGGCCTGTATCAATTGAACCATCAGCATAGAGCCATCTCTCCACCGTTCCATGGTCGGCGGTAATTAGTGTGATGACGCCCGCTTCTTGAGCCGCTTTTATACATTCTCCCAGAAAATAATCTACAGTCTCCACAGCTTTTTTGATGGCGCTCTCATTTTCGAAATGGCCGACGACATCAATATTCGCAAAATTAGTGAGGATAAAATCAGATTGTCCTTCAGTTAGTTTTTGGATAGTTGCTTGGGCCACCCCGGCCGCATTCATCTCGGGCTTCTGATCCAAATAAGGGACTTCTTTGGGGGTAGGTATAACGATCCTTTCTTCTCCTGGATAGGGTGGCAGAATTTTGCCGTTGAAAAAGTAGCTCACATGGATAGCTTTCTCGGATTCGGAGATTTTCAACTGGCGTAGCCCAAAAGCGCTCAAAGTTTCACTTAGGGTAGGATAGATTTCTTCCGTCCGCGGGAAAGCTACTCTGACCGGAAGACTTTGGTGGTAGGGAATCATCGTCACCAAGTGCAAGTTGAGGTCGGCTTTTACTGGAAAATGAGAGAAATTTTTAGCTAATAAGCTTTGACATAATTCTACTTCTCTTTCTCCGCGCAGATTATAAAAAATAATGTAATCTCCATCTCGAAATCTTCCTAGGGGTTTTCCTTGGGCATCTACTAATACGCGAGGTTCTAAAGTCTCTTCTTCTTCTCCAGCCTG
>FWPU01003413.1_pt1 | contig 40150 bp, 32 predicted proteins | sample 2228361 | NCBI WGS metagenome assembly FWPU01 (sample SAMEA103939777, study PRJEB20133) | metagenome | reverse complement strand
GAGGCGCGGGGGCCGCCGGCGCCACCGGCGACGTCCGTCCCGGCGCCGGCTCGAGGGCGTCCTCCTCGGGTTGCGGCGCCGGCACGGAGGCCGGGTCGGCCCGGTGTCGGCGTCGATCGCGCTCCGCCTGCTCGAGAGCCTTGAAGAACTCGCTCATGGGGCCCACCAGAGATAGAGACGGTGTAGGAAATCGGACACCGACTCCAGGAGACCGTTCGAGATGCCGTTGACGCTGGCGGCATAACCGGAGAGCGCTGCCAGCACGATGGCCGCCACGCCCCCGGCCGCGAACACGCCAGCGTAGCGGGCCGCCTGGAGGGGGCGGAACCTCGCCGGGCGGGCGCCGCGCACGTCGGCGCCGCTCTCCTCGAGGTACTCGATGGCCCGGCTCACGATGTCCACGTCGATCCGGCGGACCTGGTTCGCGTACCCGATGAGCAGGCTGTGGTCGCAGATCAGGTTGATGACGCGGGGAATGCCGCGGGAGTAGTCGGCGATCCGGCGGATGGCCGAGAGGCTGAACAGCTGCCGGTGCCGGGCGCCGGCCACCCGGAGGTGGCTGACGATGTACTCCTCGACCTGGGCGGCGTCCAGCGGCGTGAGGGTGCAGCGCAGCCCCACCCGCTGCCGGAGCTGCCGCAGCTCGGGCCGGAGCAGCTTGGCCCGCAGCTCGGGCTGCCCGGCCAGGACGATCTGGAGCAGCTTGTCGGAGGCGGTCTCGAAGTTCGAGAGGAGCCTGAGCTGCTCCAGCGTCTCCACGTCCAGGTGCTGCGCCTCGTCGATGATGATCACCGTGTTCACGCCCGCCCGCCGGCGCTCGATGAGCGCGCGGTTCAGCGCCATCAGGCGCTGGGCGCGGCTGGTGCCCGGGGCGGTGACGCCCAGGTCGGCCAGGACGTACTCCAGGATGTCGTCGAAGGGCAGGCCGGAGTTGATGACGTAGGCGACGTCGGTCTTGGCGTCGAGCCGCGTCAGGAGCGTGCGCAGGAGGGTGGTCTTGCCGGTCCCCACCTCGCCCGTGAGCAGGATGAATCCCTTGCGCTCCTGGACCCCGTAGACGAGCTGGGCCAGGGCTTCCCGATGGCCGGGCGTGAGGACCAGGAACTTCGGGTCCGGCGTGAGGTTGAAGGGCCGCTCGGCCAGTCCGTAGAAGCGCAGGTAGACACCGTCGGTGGGCGCGCTGAGCGGCTCCGTCCTGGCCACCGGCTATCCGTCGCGCTTGAAGGCCGGCACGACGCCGAGGATGGGCAGGCCCACGAGGCTCTCGACCTCCTCCACCGAGCGGACGCGGTTGTCGAGGGACTCGGTCAGGAAGGCCACGCCCACGCCCAGCCCCAGGCCGGCCACGACGCTGAGGATCCGGATGAGCTGGGTGCGCGGCCGGGCCGGGTAGGTGGGCGGAGTCGCCGGCTCCACGATGCGGACGTTGTTGGCTTCCAGCGCCGTGGCCATCCCCGTCTCCTTGAGCCGCTTCAGGACCGCCGCGTGGAGCTCCTCGGCGGACTCCTTCTCGCGCTCCAGGGCGAGGGCCTGGGCCTCCCGCTCGTTCAGGGCCCGCGCCTCGCGGCGGAGGTCGTTGACGCTGGCCAGGAGGGCCTCCTCCCGGGCCCTGGCCACCTTGTACTCGGTTTCCACGGCCCGCAGCATCTTCTGGATCTCGGCCTGCAGCCGCTGGTTGACTTGCTTGATCTGGGCCTCGAGCTGGAGCAGGTCGGGGTGCTTCGGCATGTAGATCTGCGACAGCTTGGAGCGCTCGCTCAGGAGGTCCGAGAGGTCGGTCTTCAGCTTCCGGATGAGGGGATCGTCGGCGACGATGAAGATCGTGTCGGCGGCCGCCGGATCGCGAGCCACCCGGGACAGCTCCCGCAGCTTGGACTCGATGGCCATCCGCTGGGTCTGGGCCTCCTGGTGGGCGCGGTTGAGGTCGATGATCCGCTGCTGCGTGATCTGGCGCTGCTCCTGGATGCCGAGCAGGTCGGCCTTGGCCTGGTAGGTCTGCAGCGCCCGGGCCGACTGCTGGGTCTGGGCCCGCAGCCCGGCCAGCTGCTCGTTCAGCCAGCCCATGGCCTCGCGGGCCCCGCGCTGCTTGACCTCCAGGTTGTGGTTCACGTACTCGGCCGCCACCGCGTTGGCCACCTCCGCCGCCAGCTTCGGGTCGGGGCTCTCGAAGGTCACCTGGACGAGCCGGGTGTTCTTCACCGGGGTCACCTTCAGGGAGCCGAGGAACGCGAGGTAGGGGTCCGGGGCACCGCCGACGCCGGGGATTCGCTCCTTCAGTCGCAGCCGCTCGATGACGGTCTCCACGAGCGGGCGGCTCTGGATGAGCTTGTACTGGGTGGTGTAGTAGTCCTCGGAATTCCCCCCGACCGACATCACGTCCTGGATGTTCACGACCTTGGGGGCCTCGGGCTCGATGAGGATCGTGGCCGAGGCGTGGAACCGGGGGATCTGGAAGGCCAGGAAGGTGTGAGCGGAGGCGACCGTCACCACGACCACCGCCGCGACGATCCAGCGGCGCTTCCAGAGCACCTTCAGGTAGTCGCGCAGGTCGACCGCCCTGGTCGCAGGGGCTGGGGCGCTCCGGACGGGATCGTCAGGTGCGGGCACGAGGCTGTCCTCGCAGGGGCTCGAGTTCCCGGGTGATCATGGGCCGCGGCACGCGAGAGGCTATCCCGCCCGGCGAGGCGGGCCAATAGGCCGAGAGGCATATCGGTCTATACCCCGCGTTATAGGGCTCACTGGCCTCTTGACAGCGACCGTCGGGCCGGTAGGGTAGCGGGCACGGAAGCGCGGATATACGTCCAGGAGGATACCGGGTGCCGCTCAAAGTCGTTGACCGGGCCCCGCCGGTGGTGGCGATCGAGCCGTCCACGGGTTGGGCGACGCTGCAGCTCCGCGATCTGTGGGAGTACCGGGAGCTGCTGTACTTCCTGGTCTGGCGCGACGTCAAGGTGCGCTACAAGCAGACCGTGCTCGGCGCCGCCTGGGCCATCATCCAGCCGCTGTTCACGATGATCGTCTTCGCCATCTTCTTCGGCCGCCTGGCCGGCGTCCCCTCCGACGGGGTGCCGTACCCTCTCTTCGCCTTCGCCGCGCTCGTGCCGTGGACGTTCTTCGCCAACGCCCTGACCCACGGCTCGAACAGCCTGGTCGGCAGCGCGCACCTGATCACGAAGGTCTATTTCCCGCGCCTGGTGGTGCCGCTGGCCTCGGTCCTGTCGGGCGTCGTCGACTTCCTCCTCGCCTTCGCCGTGCTGCTGGCCCTCATGCCCTGGTACGGGGTCGGCCTGTCGGGGCGCGTGGCGTTCGTGCCCCTGTTCGTCCTGCTGGCGGTCGCCACGGCGCTGGGCGTGGCCCTGTGGCTCTCCGCGCTCAACGTCGAGTACCGCGACGTGCGGTACACCGTCCCCTTCCTCACCCAGTTCTGGCTGTTCGCGACCCCTGTCGCCTACCCGAGCAGCCTGCTCTCCGAGCCGTGGCGGACGATCTACGGGCTCAACCCGATGGCCGGGGTCGTGGAGGGCTTCCGCTGGGCGCTGCTCGATGCGGGGTCCCCGCCGGGCCCCATGCTGGCGGCCTCCTGCCTGGCGTCGCTGGTGCTGCTGATCGGGGGCGCCTACTACTTCCGGAGGCTGGAGCGCACCTTCGCCGACCGGGTGTAATCGGCTGGCAGCGCCGGACGGCGGCGGTGGCGTGGCGCGGATGCCCCGGCGGGAGGGGCAGCGTCACGCTGTCCGGGTGCCGGCCCGCTGGCATCCCTCGAGCGAGGGCAGGGACGGCAGGCGGCAGTCCCAGTAGTCCGGCCGCAGCACCCACTCGAGGAGCAGCGGCTGCCGCCGCACGGCCTCCTGGTGAAACGCGTAGCCCCGGTGATAGGCCCGTTCCACTCGCCGCTTGATCGCCCGCACCTCCCGGTCCTCGGCCAGGGCCCGCAGGGCTGCTTCGGTGCGGGCGCCCATACGTCGGGTGAAATTCCAGCCGTGGCGGACGGGATGCCGCGCGTACGCGGCCACCCGGAGCGCCTCACGCGTCAGGCGAGCGAGCCGCGATTCCCACGGCCCATCCCGGTGCAGGAGATCGATGCCTCGGGCGCGCCGGATGTGCGTGAACGAATCGCACACGCCCTGAAAGAAGGCCCGCCGCTCGAAATACTCGGGCGTCAACCGCGTCCGCGGGATGTGGTGGTAGACGACGGCCCACGGCTGGTAGACCGCCCGATACCCGCGCTCGTTGGCCTTCATCGTCAGCCCGGTCTCGCCGTCGCCCTGGAAGTGCTGCAGATGGTCGGGGAGGATGTCTGGATGAAAGCCGCCCAGGTCGAGAAGCGCCTGGCGCCGGATGGCGAAGTTCAAGCCCCAGATCCAGTTGGCGTCGATGTCGAGCAACCGGTCGCCCAGGTCCAGCAGGCTGAGATCGCCGAGCGCCCAGCCGCCGTACGGGGTCGGCCGGCGAAAAGCCTCGACCCAGGGAGGGGGCGGGACCTCGTAGCGGGGCAGGCTCGGGCCCCCGGCCAGCTGGACCGTGTCGTCGGCGAAGGTGTGGACGATGGCCTTCAGCCATCCCGGGCCGACTTCGGTGTCGTCGTCGACGAACACCAGGAGATCCCCCTTGGCCTCCAGCGCACCCCGGTGGCGGCCGGTCAGGAGACCGGGGAGCGGGTCGTGGATGTAGCGGACGGTCTGTGGCGGGCAGGCGGCGGCGACCTTCGCGACGGCGTCGCGGACGGCCACCTGGGGCCCGTTCTCGACGATGAGGATCTCGGCCTCCGCCACCGAGCGTTGCTCCGCCAGAAGCGCGTCGAGCGTCGTGGCCAGCGAGGCGCGACCCACGGTGGGCACGACGATCGACACGCGGGTCATGCCGGGTCGTCCCGCCAGGAGGTCCCGGGCGCATCATCAGGTCCTCGCGGAGCGGCGGGCGTCGAGAGCACGTCACCGACCGCGGCACAGACCTCGGCCAGCTGCCGGTCGGTCAACCCCAGCCCCGACGGCAGGTACAGGCCCTGCCGGGCGAGACGTTCGGCGACCGGATAGCGCTCGCCGGCGAAGAGGCCGCGCTCGTGGAACACGGGCTGCTCGTGCATGCCGAGAAAGAAGGGGCGGGTGTCCACTCCCCGCTCGCGGAGCCGCGAGGCGAAGCGCGCCGCGTCCAGGCCGGTGCGCTCGTCCAGGACGATCCCGTACATCCAGTAGACACTCCGGGCCCACGACTCCTCGACGGGGAGCTGCAAGCCGTCGATCCCGCGCAGGCGCCGGGTGTACTCGGTGCCGAGCCGGCGCTTGCGGGCCACGATCTGATCCATGCGCTCGACCTGGGCCAGGCCCAGCGCGGCCTGAAGGTTGGTGAGGCGGAAGTTGAAGCCGAGCGCCTCGTGGTAGAAGCGCCGCCGGGGCTGGAAGCAGAGGTTGCGCAGCGAGCGGGCCCGCTCGGCCAGCCGCGGGTCGTCGGTGAGGATCATCCCGCCCTCGCCGGTGGTGACGAGCTTGTTGGCGTAGAAGCTGAAGCAGCTGAGCGTCCCGAACGAGCCGCAGCGCCGCCACCGGCCGCCGGGGCCCGAGCGGCCCGACAGGTACTCGGCGCCGTGGGCCTCGGCGGCGTCCTCGATGATGGCCAGACCGTGCCGGTCCGCGAGGTCGAGCAGGGGGTCCATGTCCACCGGGTGACCGTAAATATGGACGGGCATGACGGCCCGGGTGCGGGGCGTGATGCGCCGCTCGACGGCGGCCACGTCCATGCCCCAGGTCCGCGGGTCGCTGTCGACCAGGACCGGGACGGCGCCGCTGTAGAGGATGGCCAGCGCGCAGGAGATGATGGTGAAGCTGGGCACGATGACCTCGTCGCCCGGGGCCAGGTCGAGGCAGGCGACAGCCAGCTGAAGGGCCGTGGTCCCGTTGCTGACGCTGATGCCGTACCGGCGGCCGCAGTACGCGGCCCACCGCTCCTCGAACTCGGTGATGAATCGCCCCGACGAGGAGACCCAGCCGGTCCGGACACACTCGGCGACGTAGGCCGCTTCCTGGGTCCCGAGCAGCGGCTCGTTGACCGGAATCATCGCCTCAGAATCGCTCCTTCTCGTCCTCGCCCGCGTAAGGGCCCTGCTTGACCTCGAGCAGGGTCGTCTCCTCCAGCATCCGGAAGCCGTGACCGCCCGCGATCAAGACGATGATGTCCCCCTGCCGGAGCTCGCGAGTCGCCACCAGCTCCCGCTCCTCGCTGTAGAGGTCCACCTCGCAGCGGCCTCGCTGCACGATCAAGACCTCCGAGGTGCCGACCAGCCGCCGCTCCACCGGGCGATGCCGGTGACGCTTGATCTCGCCGCCGGCCGCATAGACGATGAACCCCACCTGCTGCTGGAGCTCCGGAGGTGTGACGAACGTCGTGCAGGGCGGCAGGCGCCCGCTCCGGATGACGTAAGCGAGTGGCGTACCACCCGTCGCGATCGTCTCGACCAGATCCACTGCTCACTCCCTCGCCAGAAGCAGCCCCCGGCCCGGACCAGGCCGTCCGGGGGGCGAGTTGCCCGGAGCCCGCCTCACGGGCAGCGGGGCGTCACGGCCACCTCACCGGAGACGAAGAAGACCGCGTCGGCCGCCGTCGGCACCTCGGCCACGCCGTACACGGGCGCCGGCTGCACATGGATCGCCAGCGCCCGCTCGACGTGGTCCACCCACTCCCGGCCCTGCTCGGCGAGCGTCAGGTTCAGGAAGTAGGTTCCGGGAACGAGCGGCAGGTTGGGGACCCGGACGGAGACGGTGCCGGCGGCCAGCGATCTGAACGTGTTGGAGGCGGTCCGGACCAGGTAGTTGCTCAGGTAGAACAGCGGCCGGCCGTGCTCGTCCTCGACCGCGATCCCGAAACCCGGGTCCCGAACGGGACGGCTGGCCTCGAACTCGAACGAGACCTCGAGGGTGCCGCCCATCATCAGGCAGTTGCTGGGGGCCGCGCCGTTGCCGACCCGGGCCCGCCGCAGGGCCGGCTCCCGGGAATGCGAGCGCCCGTGGTGCCGGCTCAGATCGACCTCGGTCGCCTGCAGCGCCTCGCCCTGGAGCAGGTAATGCGAGACGACGTGGTCCGGCGCGCCGTCCATCTCGAGCTTGCCGGCCTGGAACAGGAGAACCCGCTGGCAAAGCGCCTGGACCGAGGGCATGTTGTGGCTGACGAAGAGCACCGTTCGGCCTTCGTGAGCCGCGTGCTCCATCTTGCCCAGGCACTTCTTCTGGAACGCGGCGTCGCCCACGGCCAGGACCTCGTCCACGATGAGGATCTCGGGCTCGAGGTGGGCGGCGACGGCGAACGCCAGCCGGAGGTACATCCCGCTGGAGTAGCGCTTGACCGGGGTGTCGATGAACGTCTCGACCTCGGCGAAGTGGACGATCTCGTCGAACTTGCGGTCGATCTCGGTCTTCCGCATCCCCAGGATGGCGCCGCTGAGGTACACGTTCTCGCGGCCGGTCAGCTCGCCGTGAAACCCGGTGCCGACCTCCAGCAGCGAGCCCACCCGCCCCGCCAGCTCGACGCGGCCCTCGGTGGGCTCGGTGATGCGGGACAGGATCTTGAGCAGCGTGCTCTTGCCGGCGCCGTTGCGACCGATGATGCCGAGCACCTCGCCCCGCCGCACCTCGAACGATACGTCCTTGAGGGCCCAGATCGCGTCCTTGTCAGCAGAGGCGGGGCGGCGGCGCGACGGCCCCAGCATGGCCCTGCAGCCCTCGGCGACCCTGTCTCGCAGGGTGTCGTACCGGGCGGCGCGCACACCGATCCGGTACCGCTTGGAGAGCGCCTCCACGCGGACGGCGGTGTCACCCATCGGCGGCCGGTCGGCTCACGGTGATCACGACGTCACGGGCTGGGGTAGAGGCCAGGGTAGCCGGAGCGCGGTCGCCGGCCCATAGGCCGGGCGGTATAGATCTCGCCCCGGGCGGAGAAGGCCGGCGGCGCGGGATCGCCCCGATGGCGCGGCGGGTTCCGGGAGCACGGACCGGCCGCGCGGACGACTATCGCGCGCCGGCCGCGCGCCGGCCCGGGGAGCCTCGATCAGGGGACGCACCGGCCCCCAGCAGCTCGATGCCCTGGAGGACGGCGGCGAAGTTGCTCGTGAAGTCGTAGTACTTCTCGAACGTCCGGCGGGCGTGACGGGCGAAGCGGTCGCGCGCGTCCAGGATCGTCCGGATGGCGCGGGGCAGCTCGTCCAGGTTGCGGATCACCACGCCGCACTGCTCGTCGTCGGCCAGTCGCCGGTACCCGGCATAGTCGAAGGCGATGAAGGGAACGCCGCACCGCATGTACAGCGCCATCTTCTCCGAGGAGAAGGCGGTGAGGCGGTCATTGGCCAGCTCCGGGCGGTAGAACGCCAGGCCGACGTCGGCCGAGGCGATGACGTCGGCGACGCGGTGGGCGGGCACCCGCTCCAGCGAGAGGAGGACCTTGCCGCGCCGGTCGATGGCCCTGATCTTTTCCAGCGTGCCGGCGTCGGGAAGCCCGTGCATGACGAGGACCCAGTCGTCGGGGAAGCGCTGGGCCGCTCGGGCCAGGTCGAGGGCGTAGCGATCCTCGTGGATCAGTCCGAACGACAGGACGATTCTCGTGTGGGCGGGGAGCCCGAAGCGCTCCCGCAGAAGCTGGGATGGTTCGTGGCGGGGCGGGCCGATCACCGACACCGGCAGGTAGAGGATGGAGGCGTCCGCCAGGGACAGGCCATTGTCCTCGAACAGCACGCGCGCCCGGTCGGGATCCTGCACGATCGTCGCGGCGGCCCGGCGGTGGCGCCTTCGCTCGGCGGCTCGCAGGCGGCGGAACTCGAGCGACCAGCGCGCCCGGGCGCGGGCATAATCGCGGCCGAAGAGCTCGAGGCTGTAGTAGACGACCGGAATGGCCGTCCCCCGGGTGGCCGCGGCCGCCCACAGCAGCCCCTTCTTCTCGACGCCGATCGCGCAGTGATACGGCTGGCTGCCCATGAGGTCCCGCGCCCGGTCGGCGAGGCCGCGGGGGAGCAGCCCCACTTCCGAGCCTCGCAGGAGGCGCCATCCCTCCTGGGCCGTGCGCCCCGTGGCGAGGAGGCCGTAGTGCACGGCGCGGCAGGCGGACCTGACCGGCGGCAGCCGCGAGGCGAGCGACCGCGCAAGGCGCGAGAAGCCCCGCCGGTCGCGGTGCGATGCCGGGGGCGGCGGAGCCGGCGAGAGATCGTGGACGGTGATGCCGGGCTCGGCGGCCAGGGTGCGCAGGTCCACGTAGTTCGGATTCCACGGCGTGTACACGAACAGGTCCACCCCGTAGCCCGCCCGGGCTAGCAGCAGGGCCAGGTTCGCCGTGTGCACCTGCACCGGCCATTCGGCCTGGAAGAAGGCGATCCGCCGGGTCATGTCGTCATCATGTCCCGCCAGCCATCGCGCCGGGGGCCCACCGCCCGGAGCACCTGCCGCTCGAGCCAGGTCCATCGCCGGACGACCTGCCAGAGGCGCGACCGCCAGACGACCAGGCGGTAGCGCGCATAGGAGGCCGCGAAGGCCAGCCGGAAGCTCCAGCCCTGCCGCGCGCCGTAGCGATAGCTCACCCGGTACCGCTCGGGCCGGAAATCGTCGATGCCCGTCTTGCTGGCAGGGTGGAGCCGGTACCCGGCCAGCGCGGTGTCCAGGTAGGAGAACTGGTGCCGGGCGGCGACGCGCAGCCACAGCTCGTAGTCCATGGTGTAGCGCAGCGTCTCGTCCAGCAGGCCCACCTCGTCGAGCACCCGCCGGCGCAGGAAGATGGCCGGCTGGGGCGGCGTCGAGCCGGGCGTCCGCCAGAAGCGCAGCAGGGTCTCGTAGGTCACTGGCGGCGGCACGATGAGGGTGCGGCGCGCGCCGGCGGCGGACAGGAAGTAGCAGTTGCCGTACAGGGCGTCGGCGCCGCGGGCGTGCATCGCCTCCACCGCCGTCCGCAGCGCCTCCGGCAGGTAGAGGTCGTCGGAGTTGAGCCAGGCGACGATCTCGCCGGTGGCCCGGCGGAACCCCTTGTTGATGGCGTGAGCCTGCCCGCGGTCCGGCTCGCTCACCCAGAACGCCAGCCAGGGCTCGTACTTGGCGAGGATCTCGACCGTCCCGTCGGTGCTGCCGCCGTCAATGACGATGTACTCGAGGTCGGGATAGCCCTGGAGGAGGACGGAGCGAATCGTCTCCTCGATGAAGGGGCCCTGGTTGAAGGACGGCGTGACGATGCTCACCCGGGGCCAGGGCGAGCCGTCCGGCAGCGTGGCGGGCAGGATGGCGGCGGGGGCTGTCCACGGCCAGCCGCTCCGGCCGGCGGGCGGGGAGGGCAGATCGGTCAGAGCGGGGGCCGGCATCGCGCTCGCCTCAGATCGGCCGCCGGGCCGTCGCCTGCTCGCGGTGGGCCAGGAACCAGGCGACGGTCCGCGCCAGGCCGTCACGGAGCGAGTAGCGGGGGCTGAAGCCGAAGAGCCGCCTGGCCCGCTCGATGTCCAGGCGTCGCCGGGGCTGGCCGTTGGGCTTGCTGGTGTCCCAGCGGATCTCGCCGTCGAAGCCGGTCTCGGCGGCGATGAGCCCGACCAGGTCACGGATGGCGATCTCCTCGCCGCTGCCCAGGTTGACCGGCTCGGGGCCGTCGTACCGCTCGGTGGCCAGCAGCAGCCCCTCCGCCGCGTCCTCGACGTAGAGGAACTCGCGGGTCGGCGAGCCGTCCCCCCACACCACGATCTCCCGCCGGCCGCTCTCGCGGGCCTCCACGCACTTGCGGATGACGGCCGGGATCACGTGGGACGTCTCCAGGTCGAAGTTGTCGTTGGGCCCGTAGAGGTTGACGAGCATGGGGTAGATGGCGTTGAAGCCGTACTGGGCCCGGTAGGCCTGGGCCTGGACCAGGAGCATCTTCTTGGCCAGCCCGTAGGGGGCGTTGGTCTCCTCCGGGTAGCCGTTCCAGAGGTCGTCCTCCCGGAAGGGAACCGGCGTGTGCTTGGGGTACGCGCAGATGGTCCCGACGGCCACGAACTTCTCCACGCCGGCCCGCCGGGCGTGCTCCATCAGCTGCAGGCCCATGATGGCGTTGTCGTAGAAGAAGCGGCCGGGGTTGGCCCGGTTGGCGCCGATGCCGCCGACCGTGGCGGCCAGGTGGAACACGACCTGGGGACGCGCGTCCTTGTAGAGACGGACGATGGCGTCGGCCTCCCGGAGGTCGTAGTCTCGGGAGCGCGGCACGACGACCTCCCGGCAGCCGCGCGCGCGCAGCCGCGCCACCACGGCCGAGCCGAGGAAGCCCGCGCCGCCGGTGACCACCACCCTCGTCGCCGCCCAGTTCACGGCCGGGCCTCCGGGCGCGGCCCGCGGGCGAGGGCGGTCAGGTCCGCGTCCACCATGAGGCGCACCAGCTCCTTGAAGCCGGTGCGCGGCTGCCAGCCGAGCACCCGCTTGGCCTTGCTGGCGTCGCCCACCAGCAAATCCACCTCGGTGGGGCGGAAGTAACGGGGGTTGATCTCCACGAAGTCTTGCCAGTCGAGGCCCACGTGACCGAACGCCTCCTCGAGGAACTCGCGCACCGAGTGCGTCTCGCCGGTGGCGATGACGTAGTCGTCGGGCGCCTCCTGCTGCAGCATGAGCCACATCGCCTCGACGTACTCGGGGGCGTAGCCCCAGTCGCGGCGGGCGTCGAGGTTGCCCAGGTAGAGCTTGTCCTGGAGCCCGGCCTTGATGGCCGCCACCGCCCGGGTGATCTTGCGCGTCACGAAGGTCTCGCCCCGGCGCGGCGACTCGTGGTTGAAGAGGATGCCGTTGCAGGCGAAGATGCCGTAGGACTCCCGGTAGTTCACGGTCATCCAGTAGGCGTAGAGCTTGGCCGCGGCGTAGGGGCTGCGGGGCGCGAACGGCGTGGTCTCCCGCTGCGGCACCTCGCGGGCGTTGCCGAACATCTCCGAGCTGCTGGCCTGGTAGAAGCGGCACCGCACGCCTGTCTCCCGGATGGCCTCCAGGATCCGGGTGGTGCCCAGCGCCGTGACGTCCCCCGTGTACTCGGGGATGTCGAAGCTCACCCGCACGTGGCTCTGGGCCGCCAGGTGGTAGATCTCGTCGGGCTCCAGCCGGTAGAGCAGCTTGATCAGGTTGGTGGAGTCGGCGATGTCGCCGTAGTGCAGGAACAGCCGGACGCCGTTCAGGTGGGGGTCCTGGTACAGCGCGTCGATGCGGCTGGTGTTGAAGGTCGAGGCGCGCCGGATGATGCCGTGGACCTCGTAGCCCTTGGCCAGCAGCAGCTCGGCCAGGTAGGAGCCGTCCTGCCCGGTGATGCCCGTGATGAGCGCCCGCTTCACGCCCGGGCTCCCGCCGGGCCGGTGAGCAGGTACGGCTCCCAGAAGGCCCGGTCGTAGCGCGGCCAGGCGTGACAGCCGAACGGCAGGCGGCGCCCGTTCAGCTCGAAGCAGCGGCGGGGCGCCACCTCGAAGGCGAAGCGCAGTCCCTGCTCGACGGAGGCCACCCTGAAGGCGGGGTCGAAGCGCACCGCCTCGTCCGACCAGAACAGGTCCTCGTTGCTCCGCCACCGGCGCGTCATCCAGCGGACGCCGCTGAAGGCGCGCAGGCGCTTGAGGGGCCGCCGCCAGGCGTGCAGCCAGCGGCCCGGGGCGGGGCGGGAGGCGGCGAAGCGGCGCCAGTACTCCGCGGGCGTCTCGTAGCGGCGTGGGGACGAGAGCACGCGCAGGAAGCTCTCGACCTTCCGGAGCGAGAACCCGCCGTTGCCCACCCGGGGCACCCGCACCCAGGGCGAGTCGTCGCAGGGCAGGTAGGGGGCGCCGACGTAGTCGAGCCCGGTCGCGCACCACTCCAGCAGGCTGTCCTCGAACACCAGGGCGTCGAGCTGGTAGAGCAGGATGTACTCGTAGGCCTCGAAGGCCCGGTAGAACTCGGCCGACAGGAGCAGCCGCCCGTTGGCCGCCGCGCTGCCGAAGAAGCGCCGCGGGAACCGCTTGACGCCGAACTCCGGGTGAGGGAGGGGGAGCCCGGGCGGCGCCACGAAGTAGCGGTCGTGCCGCCCCAGGTGGTGCAGCAGGTGCCGGAGCGAGATCTGCTCGTCGGCTGTCAGCCCCTCGCGGTCGGACAGGGTGACCGCGACCGCCACCGTCCTCGTCATGGTGCCGTCCCTCCCCTCAACGACTGGCCCGGCCGGGCCGCCAGGGCGCCGGCGACCGAGTCCCGGAGGGCGGCCAGCCGGCGCCGGACGGGGTCGGGGAGCCGGCCGGCCACCGCCCGCCGCAGGCGCCCGGCCGGATGTCGAGGGCCGAGCGTGGGCAGGACGAGGTGGCGGATCAGCGCCCGGTCGGCCTCGTAGTTTCGCACGACGCACGCCGGGTGGCGCAGGGGAAACGCGATGTCGGCGCTGGGCAGGAACGCCACGGGGGAGCGCCCCGATTTGAAGTGGGTCGAGTCCGGCCCGAACCCCACGTTGGTGACCAGGTTGACCGCCGGGACGATTGACAGGCCGTGCTGCGCCCAGCAGGCGAACGTCCACTGGTAGTCCCAGAACGGGGCGGCCCCGGCCCGGGCGTGGGCCTCGTCGAAGTACCGCCGCCAGTGAGCCGCGGCATGCTCGTCGCCCAGCAGATCGGCCAGCCAGGAGGAGTCGCGGAGCGCCGGCCAGTGGGCGACCGCGGGGTCGAAGTGCCGCCAGGCCCGCCGCCAGGTGGCCCACCCCCAGCAGGGGTTGTGACACGAGAAGAAGTAGCTGTCGGGCGTGGGCGCCGCCTCGGGGACGAAATTGCTCCCCGCGATGTGCATCACCCGCTCGTCGTCGCGGTAGCGGTCGAGCAGCTCGGCGCAGAAGGCGAAGAAGCTCGGCCGGGGGACGCAGTCGTCCTCCAGGATGATCGCCCCGTCCACCTGCTCGAACACCCAGCTGATCCCGGTCGCCGGGCGGACGCCGACCCCGAGATTGGTCTCGGCATAGTGGGTGACCAGCTCGCAGGGCCAGTCCACGGCCTCCGCCGCCTTCCGCGCGGCCTCGCAGCGCTCGACGTCCTCAGGATGATCGGCTCGCGGGCCGTCGGCGACGATGAACAGCACGCGGGGCCGGGCCTGCGCGATGCGCTCGACGACCTGGCGCGTCGTCTCGGCACGGTTGAAGACGATGAGGACGACGGGGACGTCGAGGCGCGTGGTCATGGCAGGCGCTCCGCCGGCGTGGCCGCGGCCGGCACCCCGGCCGGGCGGGCCAGAAGGGTGTGGAGATCGGCGAGGATGCCGGCCGCTTCCCGGTGCCCCGACGCGTTCCAGTGGCAGTCGAGCTGCTGGTAGTGCTCCGGGCGCAACCGGGCGGCGCCGGCCACGAACGGGATCTCCAGCCGCGCGCAGATCTCCCCCAGCATCTGGTCGGGCAGCCGGGGATCGAGCGCCTCCGGGTCGCCGGCCTGGCTGCGCAGGAAGGCGATCCCCTCGGGGCTCAGCTGCGTCTTGTCGGGGATGGTGACCACGGCGAGCTGGGCGCCGGCATCCGCGCAGGCGGCGGCGCCTCGCCGCAGCAGGAACTCGCAGGCAGCGTACGCGCGCCGCGACGCCTCCCCGTCCGTGCAGTACTCCGCCAGCGCCCGGTAGTAGGGGCCACCGTTCCTGAGGCCGGTGGTGAACCATGGCACCCGCCGCACGTGCTCGGTGGCGATCCGCCAGCCCCCCGCGCCGGCGGCCGAGACGAGGAACGGCGCGCGGTACCCCTGCATGTGCGGCATCAGGTTCTCGAAGAGATCGTTGCCGAAGTAGATGAGCCAGACCACCAGCTTGCCCCGCAGCCGCGGCGCCAGCGCCTCGAGCCAGAGCAGCTCCTGCACCATGTTGTAGCCCATGACCCCGACCGCCTTGACCCGCACCCCGGGCACCAGGTGGGCGAAGAACTCCTCGTCGCCGATGCCCTGGCCCCAGGCGAAGGAGTCGCCGAGGACGACGATCTGGCTGTCATCGAGCGAGCCGCGCCCGCGCCAGCCCTCGGCGTCGGTGGTGACGTGCGCCAGGTCGTCCTCGCCGGCGTGATAGGCGTCCACCTGCGCCCGCGGCCGCCATCCGAAGGCGGGATCGAACTCGATCAGGGCCTGCCACGGGGTCGGCCGCGGCTCGCGGAGCCGGGCCAGCAGCCGCGTCGTCGCGCCCACGACCGCCATCGGTGCCGCCAGCGCGAGCAGGGGGGCGACGAGCGCCAGGCCCAGGGGGGCGGCGATCAGCGCGAGCAGGAGCCGGAGCATCGCCATGGCCGCCTAGAACAGGGTGTAGATGCCGGCCGGGGTTGCGGTGGACTCCTGCCGGTCCAGCGCCGCGATCAGGACGAGCAGCGGGAGGAGCGGCACGACCCAGGCGTGGCCGCTCCGGAGCGCCCACGCCAGGAGGTCTCGCCACGGGCCGGCCTGGCGGCCGGGGCCCTCATGCTGGCTCCGGTAGGCGGCCGCGGCCAGGGAGGCTTTCGGATACCACAGCGAAGCGCCGGGCGCGGGCCGGCGCAGGCAGAGGGCGGAGCCGGCCGCACCGACCACGGCGATCATCCCGTAGCAGACGGCCACGAGCGCGGCGCGCAGGAAGCGCGCGTACTCGCGGGCCGCCTTGTTCCACGCGCGGTAGGCCAGCGCCACCCCGCCGGGCCAGGCCGCGCCGGCGGCCTGCAGGAGCAGGGCCGCGAGCAGGGCCGCGGCGCCGCGGCCCCAGGCCGGCGCCGGGACCAGGATCGCGACCGCCACGCCCGCCCACAGGCTCAGGGCCAGCCAGAAGGACCACCGCCAGGCCCGCCGCATGTGCGATGGCAGCGCGAGCAGCACGTCAGTCCAGCTCGTGCCGGGCCTGGTAGGCCCGCGCATCCTCCCGGGCCCAGGCCGGCTGCCCGGACTTCAGGAGGAGGTGGTCCTCCAGCACCAGCGCGTCCATCTCGGTGGCCATGAAGCAGCGGTAGGCGTCCTCGGGGTGGCACACGATCGGCTCGCCGCGGACGTTGAAGCTGGTGTTCACCAGCACCGGGCACCCCGTCAGCTCGTGGAACCGCCGCATCAGCCGGTAGAAGCGGCCGTGCCGCTCGGGATCCACCGTCTGCACGCGCGCCGAGTGATCCACGTGGGTCACGGCCGGCACGCTCGACCGCGGGACCGCCACCCGCACGCGCAGGTCCGGGTGCTGCATCCGCTCGAGGTCCCCGGCGTCGAGCGGCCGGCGCAGCTCCGGGCGGACGGCGGCGACGAAGAGCATGTAGGGCGAGTCCTCGCCGGCCGGCATCTCGACGATCCGGTGCACGTGCTCCCGCAGGATGCAGGGGGCGAACGGGCGGAACGACTCCCGGTACTTGACCTTCAGGTTCATCGTCTGCTGCAGGTGCGGGCAGCGCGGGTCGCCCAGGATGCTGCGGGCGCCCAGCGCGCGGGGGCCGTATTCCATCCGGCCGTGGAACCACCCCACCACCTTCTCCTCGATGAGCAGGCGCGCCACGCGGTCCAGCAGCGCGTCCTCGTCGGTGAAGCGCTCGTAGCGGGCGCCGATGGAGTCGAGGAACGTCCGGATGTCCTCGTTCGAGTAGCGCGGCCCGAGAAACGATCCCCGCTGGCTGTCCCCCGGCTCGGCGCGACGGGGCTGCTCCAGCAGGTGGTGCCAGACCAGGAGGGCCGCGCCCAGGGCGCCCCCCGCATCGCCCGCCGCCGGCTGCACCCACACCCGCTCGAACGGCCCCTCGCGCGCCAGCCGGCCGTTGGCCACGCAGTTGAGCGCCACGCCGCCCGCCATCACCAGGCTGCGCAGCCCCGTGAGCGCGTGCGCGTGCCGGGCGGCGCGGAGCACGGCCTCCTCGCAGACCGCCTGGATGGAGGCGGCCAGATCCATCTCCTTCCGGGTCAGCCAGCCCTCGGGCCGCCGCGGCGGCCCGTCGAAGAGCCGGTGGAACTTCTCGGAGGTCATGGTGAGGCCCCGGCAGTAGTTGAAGTACGACATGTCCAGCCAGAGCGAGCCATCCTCGCGGAGGTCCACGATGCGGTCCAGGATCAGGTCCCGGTACTTCGGCTCGCCGTACGGGGCCAGGCCCATCAGCTTGTACTCGCCGGAGTTGACCTTGAAGCCGGCATAGTAGGTGAAGGCGGAGTAGAGCAGGCCCAGCGAGTGGGGGAAGCGCATCTCGCGCAGCGTGGTCAGGCGATGGCCCCGCCCCAGCCCGATGGAGCCGGTGCCCCATTCCCCGCAGGCGTCGAGCGTGAGCACGGCCGCCTCCTCGAAGGGCGAGGGGAAGAAGGCGCTGGCGGCGTGCGATTCGTGATGGGTGACGAAGCACAGCTCGGCGCGGCACTGCTCGCCGAGGGCCTCCCGCACCTGCTCGGGAATGCGCAGCCGGTCGCCCGCCCAGAGAGGCAGGGCCAGGCGGAAGGACTCGAAACCGGCCGGCGCGTGGGCCAGGTAGGTCTCCAGCAACCGCTCGAACTTCACGAGCGGCTTCTCGTAGAACACCACGTAGTCGAGCGCGTCGGGGGCGATGCCGGCCTCCGCCAGGCAGTAGGCGATCGCCTGGCGAGGCAAGGCCGCGTCGCCCTTGCGCCGGCTGAACCGCTCCTCCTGGGCGGCGGCCACGACCTCGCCGTCGCGCACGAGGGCCGCGGCCGCGTCGTGGAAGAAGGCCGAGATGCCCAGGATGTTCATGGAGGCGGTGCTGCGACTCTAGGGACCGCGCCGGAGGCGGGCAATATAGCCAAGGGTATACGCCGGCGTGGGTTCGCGGCGCCCGGCGCGCGGCCGAATCCCGCGACCCCGCGACGATCTCGCGCTGGGCGCTGTGTCCGACGATCTATTGCCGCGGCCCGGCGGCCGTGCGGATAGTCTCGGGGTGAAGGCGCGCCGGCACGGTGCCGCGATCGGGACGGGAGCATGCGCGTCTGTATCGTGAGCGCCATCTATCCCCCGGAGCCCTTGGTATCGGCCCGGACGAGCGCCCAGCTCGCCCGGTGGCTGGCCGCGAGGGGCCACGCCGTGACCGTCATCACCAACTTCCCCAACCGCCCGCAGGGGATGCTGTACCAGGGCTTCCGGCGTCGCTGGCGGGCGGCCGGCGAGGATGGCGCCGGGGTGCGGCTGGTCCGGTGCTTCAGCACCCTGTCGGCGCGCTCCACGCTCGCCAGCCGGCTGGCGGAGAATCTCTCGTTCGGCCTCTCGTCGGCGTGGGCGCTGCTGCGGGAGCCGCGCCCCGACGTCATCTACGCCAACAGCTGGCCGATCTTCGCCAGCGCCCTGCTGACCCTGGTGGCCGGCTGGCGGCGGGTGCCGGTGGTGGTGAGCGTCCAGGACGTCTACCCCGACTCGCTGGCCTCCCAGGAGCGGCTGACGGTGCGGAGCCCCGGCTACCGCCTGCTCGAGCGGATCGACACGTGGGTGGCGCGCCGGGCGGCGGCGCTGGTGACCATCACCCCGCGCTTCAAGCGCCTCTACGTGGAGCGACGCCGCCTGCCGGCCGGCTCCATCCACGTCGTGCCGAACTGGATCGACGACGTCGAGCCGCCGGAGCCGGCGGCGGGGGCGGCCATCCGGAGCCGGCACGGCATTCCTTCCGGCACGTTCCTGGCCGTCTACGGCGGCAGCATCAGCACGGCGGCGGGCGTGGAGACGCTCATCCGGGCCCTGGCCCATACCTCGCGCGACCAGATGCTCCTGATCGCCGGCGATGGCAGTCTCCGCGCCCAGTGCCAGCGCCTGGCGGCGGCCGTCGGCGGAGAGCGGGTCAGGTTCCACTACCCGTGGCCGGCGAGCGAGACGGCCGCCGTCTACCAGGCCGCCGACGTCCTGCTCCTGCCCACCTGGCGCAACCAGTCCCTGGTGTCCCTGCCCTCGAAGCTCCTGGGCTACATGGCGGCGGGCAAGCCGATCATCGCGCTGGCGACGGCGGAGAGCGAGCTGGCCGGGATCATCGGCGAGTCGGGCGGGGGCTGGGTCCTGCCGCCCGATGACCCGAAGCTGCTGGGCGCGACGCTGGACGACGTGGCGGAGATGCCAGCGACCGAGCGTCGCGCAGTTGGAGCGGCCGGCCGCGCGTACCTGACCCGCCACTTCACCGCGGCGGCGTGCCTGCCCCGGGTGGCCCAGGTACTAGAGTGTGCCGCGCGGGTGGCGTGAGCCATGTCCATGACGGCGTCCGCCGAGGCGTTCGCCGAGTGGTTCCGGCGGCGGGGCTACCGGGTCGTCCGGACCGCCAGCAGCTACTGGGTGGAATACGCCTTCCGGATGTACCAGGCATTTCCCTACCACGACGTGATCTCTCCATCGGAGGACGAGCTGCAGGAGCTGCTGCGGGCTCACCGGGCCGCCGGGCTCCGGTACTCGACCCCGCTGGATGCCCCGCACGGCGCCCCGAGCTATCACGTCGTCTATACCGGGCGGGAATATCCGCTCGAACTCCTGGCCCGAACGGCGCGCTACCGGGTGCGACAGGGGCTGAAGATTGCCAAGGTCGAACAGGTGGCTTTCGATTGGCTGGCGGATGCAGGCTGGTCAGCCCGAGCAGATACCCTGAAACGCCAGGGCATCGCGAGGTCGGAGGACGCACAGTCCTGGCGTCGGCTGTGCGAGGCAGCCGCGTCGGTAGGGGGCTTCGAGGCCTGGGCGGCTTTCGTGGACGGTCAGCTTGCCGCCTCGATCGTGGCCTTCGCTTCGAGGTCCGACGGTTGCTACAGCATCCTGCACCAGCAAAGCCGATCCGAGTATCTCCCTCGCGGGATCAACAACGCGCTCACCTACGTCGTGACGCGGGCAGCCGTGGAGTCGGCGCCCCCCTTCTGGCTTTTCTATGGCCTCGACCCCCTGGGCGCGCGCGCGTCGGTGGACGAGTTCAAGTTCAGGATGGGCTATTCGGCGAAGGCGGTACGGCAGCGGGTTGTCTTTCATCCGGCGGTGTCCCCGTTGATGAACCGGGGCATGCACGCGGCACTGAAGGTCGCCCGGCGCGTATGGCCAGGCAGCGCGACGCTGGCCAAGGGCGAAGGGATGCTGCGATTCTACCTCGGCGGGCGGGGGCCCCAGCAGCCGGTCGGGACCCTGTCCGAGGCTTCTGTGCGGGAGGCGAACTGGCGTGGAACCCGTGACCGATCCTGACGTCGAACAGGTCGACTGCCCGTCGTGCCAGTCATTCCATGTGCGGGAGTGGCTGAGAGGGAAGGGCACCGTCTGTCGGTACGTCCGGTGCACGATATGCAAAACAGTGTTCGCTTCGCCTCGCGCCTCTCGCCGGAGCCGGTATTCGTGGATCGAGTCCACGTCCGAATCGCACGAGGACTTGCGCGAACGGTCTACGGCTCGAACGCCCGCGCTTCGGCTCGCGGCAGAGGCGATTCATGCTCGCGTTCCGTCGGGACGACTGCTCGATGTCGGGTGCAGCAACGGAACGTTCTTTGGCTACTTCGATCCTTCGCGATGGTCGCTCCACGGGGTCGAATTGTCGGGTAAGGCGGCGAACGAGGCCCGGCAGCGGTACCCCTGTGAGGTCTTCAGCGGCACACCTCAGGAGGCAAAGTTCGAGGCCGGGATGTTCGACGTCGTCACGTATCTCGACTCGTTCTACATCATCGATGATCCCGACGACCTGCTGAGTGAGACCCGGAGAATCCTGCGCAAGGCCGGGTGGCTGGCGGTAGAGCTACCAGGCCAGGAGTACATCCTTCGCCGTAACTACGGTTGGTTGCCATGGGGGCTGGACAGGCGCGCCTATCGCGCCGCTCCCGACTCGAGCTATGTCTACTGGTATAGCCGCGATGGCCTGGAGCGGCTGCTCAGGCGCCACGGCTTCACGCCCACCGAATGGCATGTCCTACCGAGTCCCCTGCCGGGCGGCCGAGTTCTGGACGTGGTGCTCCGTACACACTTTCGCGCAGCGAGATTGGTGTCGGGATGGTCGCGACGGGCGCTCGACTGGGCTCCCAAGTGCCTGTGTCTCGCGGTTCGCGACTGAACTCCCTTCCGGAGCCTCCGGGCGAGCTGTCGAGTCGGCGGAGTCCGGCAGCGCCGCACGTCTGCATCGTGAGCTGTCAGCACTCGCCGGACGACATGCGGGTGACTCACAAGGTCGGGAAGAGTCTCCGCGAGGCGGGCTACCGCGTCTCGTGGGTAGGGCCCGGCTCGGATGCATTCTCCGGCGCGTACGGGATCGAGTTTCACTGCTATCGTCCCCTGCCGGGGCGGATGGGGCGGCTGCTGAACCACGTGCTGGCTGCGGCGACAGCGACCCGCCTTGCTAAGGCGGACGTCTACTATGCCGTGGAACCGGATTCGGCCGTGATCAGTCTGGCCGTCGCGCGGTTGCGGCAGGCTCGGGTCGTCTTCGACATCCACGAGGTGTACCACGACGAGGTGCTCCGGGGATGGGTGAGCGGCCGGACGCGGCGCATAGCCAGCCGGATGGTGCTGGCCGCCATGAGGTGGATCTGCCGTCGGGCGGACCTGGTCGTGGCGGTCAGTCGCACCGTCCTGCGGTTCTACGAGTCGAACCACACCCGCAGCATGGTGGTTCACAACATCGCTCCGGCGACGCTGTGGTCAGCACCCCCGGCCCGCATCCTGGAGAACGACCGTGGGGACATCGTGGTGATGCACGGATGGACGGGGCCGGATCGCGGCGAGGCGGTGTCGCTGGCAGCAGCACGGGAAGCCTGCGAGCGGCTTGGCCGTCGGGTGCGGGTCCTGATGATCGAGGATCCTGCGGAGGCCGGACGCAACGGAGGCGGCGTGAGGGCCCTGGCGAAGCGGCTCGGTGCGGAGGCGTCTCTGGCCGTGACAGCTCCCGTCCCCCACGTGCAGATGCCGGGGCTGCTGAGCGAGTGTGATATCGGTCTGCTGGCGGTGCCCCGATCCTTCGGGGTCAACGCGCTGCCGAACCGTCTCTTCGAGTACATGGCGGTCGGATTGCCGATTATCGCGCCACACTACGGGATCGAAGTTAGGAGCGTCGTCGAGGCGACAGGCTGCGGCGTCTTGACCGACTGTGAAGACCCCAAGGCGGTGGCCGACGCTCTTGTGGCGCTGGTGAGCCACCCGGAGCGCGCCAGAGAGATGGGGGCCGCCGGCCGGGTGGCCTTCCGGGAGCGTTACAACTGGGAGCGCGAGGTGCGGCCCCTGCTCGACTGGATCGCGAGGGTGTCATGACTCACCTTTCGATCGTGATCCCTGTTTACAACGAAGAGCCGCTGTTGCCGGAGCTTCTGCGGCGTTACGTCGTTCGTGCCCGCGTACACTTTGGGCGGGAAGCGTCTCTACATCCTGATGTTCGAGATCGGGGTGCTGGTGGCGGCTGTGATGCGGTACCGCAGGGATCCGCTGACCGGTCTGCTCGGCCTCATCGGATTGAGCTGGTTTGCCATCGCTCTGGGGATCCTGACGCCGTTCTTTCGCTGGGCGTTCAGCGTCGTGCTGGTGTTTTCCCTCCTGGTCGCCGGGCGACTGCTCAGCGCCGAGTGGTGCGCGACGGTGCGACGCGCCGTGTGGGCACTGACGATGGTTTACGCCGTCAACAACGTGGCCGGCGATGTTTATGTGCTTGGGCGCGATGCGGAGAACTCACCCTACGGAGCTGTGGCCCAGGCGCTCGACGATAAGATTCCTGATAGCGCGCGGGTGTTGACGCAACTCGAATTCTGGTTTGCTTTCCAGCGAAACCCTGTTGTTTACACGCCCCTGTGGTCGGACGGGGTGAGCCAGCTCCTGGCTGACAACAAGGTGGACGTGGTGGTGCTGAGCCGGGCGCTCGCCGGCGACGTTTCACCAACGACAGGTCAGAAGGAGCGGTTGTACGGCCACGAGTATGGCCGGATCTACGCGACAGCGTCCAGCTACGCCCGCAGGTATGGCAAAAGTGTCGAGCCAGTGGCAACACGTGGCTACGGGGAGGTCGAGATATGGACGCTATCGGGTCGCCGGTAGGCGTGGCGCCCGATCGCTCATGGCGTTCCGCGAGTCGCAGTCGGCGTCTGTGCGTGGGCCGTCAGCGTCTGGAGACTCGCCAGGACGACCCGCATGCAGCGCTTCGCCGAGAAGTGCTCGCGGGCGAGTTCCCGTCCGGCCTCGCCGACCTTGCGGCGCAGCGAAGGATCGGAGGCGAGAGCGAGGAGCGCGTCACCGAACCTGCTGAAATCGTACGGCTCAACTGTCAGGAGACCGTCGCCGTGGCGGCTGATCTCGAGGACAGCAGGGATGGCGAACGCCACCGCTGGTAACCCCGCCCACATCGCCTCGAGCAGGCTATTCGGCATCCCTTCACGAAAACTTGGGAAGGCAAAAATATCGGCGGCAACCAGGTAGTCCCAGACGGCTGAGGGCTCGCAGCCCTGAAGGATCCGGACCCTGTCTCCCGCGGCGAGTTCCAGAACGCGCCGTTCGAGCTCGGGCGCCTGATCGTGACCCGCTCTGGCGCCGACCAGGATCAGGACCAGGTCCCGCCGGTCCGGTGTCCGACGTGCGAAGGTTTCGACGAGCTCGAAGAGGCCCTTGTCGGAAACGATGCGGCCTAGATACAGGATCATGATCTGGCCGTCGGCGACTCCGAGGTCGCTCCGCACCCGATGCCGTGACTCCGCCCCGGGCAGGACAGCTGGCTCACGGATGCCACGGGGCTGGACGATGTGCCGCTCGGTGGGGAGAGCCTCCGGCGGAACCCCGAGAAGCCTAGCCGCAAGCGCCTTCAGCTCTTCACTCTGGTACACGACCAGATCGAGTCGTCGAAGCGTCTCCCGAACACTCCGTCCGATCGGGCTCCTGGCACCCCACCGGCTGTCGCTTCCGGTGGCCCACCCGCAAACCGGGATCCGAAGATCACGACCGAGACGCCAGGCAAGTTCCCCCGTGCCGGCAAGGTCGAAGGACAGGATGGCGTCGAAGGCGCATCGCGCGTGCAACCGCCTGGCCAGCGGGCGGCAGAAGAGGAAGGCCACCGTGCCCGGCCAGAGGGCTGGAAGGACGCGGGGCAGCATGGGGAATGCCGGCCGGTGAATGGTGATCCCGTGGCGCACGTGCCGAGCCGGCTCGAGCACATAGGGCCTCCACCGAGCGCTCAGTGCGAGCGGCCGCGGGGCATACGGCCTCGGGACCAGGACCTCCAGGTACTCTCCCAACGCCTGGAGCGTGAGGGCAGATGACTCGTTCGGAGCCCCGGCCCACGGAGCGGCCGAGTGGGGGTAGCTGGCCGGGATCAGGAGGAGTTTCATACCGGATCAGCAGGATACGATACTCCGCGGCTTTGCCTCCCGCCCGGCCCGATCTGTCGAGCCCATGACGGAAATGCCAGTCTGTCCGCCTGAGGCTTGCCTGGCGTCTACAAATCCGCGATTCGTCGCACCGAGGACGACGTTTGGCCTGGCATCCGGGTTGCCTAGTGCGGATTGCCGGGATCGTCGGGCTCATCTCTTGTCAGTGATTGGCGGCCGATCGCGCCGTGGCGCGACCCCTTCGAGGGCCGATCCCGAAGGAGGGACTATGATTGTCAGACTGGCTAGGGCGGTGCCATTTCTCGCGGCGTCGCTCGCTATTGTGCTCATCGCGCTGGGGACCCTCGCTTCGGCTGTGGATGCGAGCCCCCTGCGCTTCCTCCGCGCATTCACAGCCGACCTTCGGCTCGACAAACTGTGGCTCGATCGCGGTCAGGCAAAAGTCGGCGACACGGTGCGAGCGACGGTAAGGGTGTCCAACCTGGGGCGGAAAGCGACGACTTCCACGGTGGTCACGCTGTGGGCGATCGAGGAGGCCTCCACCGGGTCCAGTGGCTATCAACTGGCGACGTTGCGGCTCGGCACGCTGAGAGCGGGGGAGTCAGTCACGGCGGTCAGTACCTTCCAGATTCCCAACTTCCCCCGACACGGTCGTTACAAGATCATGGCCAATGTCGAGGATCCCGCACCGGAGCTAAATGCCGCGAACAATGTCGACGTAGCGACACTTGACATCAGCTCCCCGTCGTACTCGGTTGGCTACGTTGATACGAGCCCGTCATCGGGAGTCTCCACCACGCCTCCAGTTGATGATCAGAAGGAGCCAACAACAGAGGGCCCTTCCTTGTCTCCTGGGACATCAAACCAGACGACACATGAGGATTCCCCGTCGTCAACGTCTGGGTCCACATCGCCAGGGCCGACTGTCGGTGGCGCCCCGCCAGCCAAGGATGTCGATGTGGTGCCGACGCCGGCGGCAACTGATGGTCAATCAAGCGTCGCAGGAACTTGTGACTACTACGCATCGCCTGATGGAGTCGCATCGAACAGTGGCACATCGAAGAATTCTCCGTTCCGGATCGAAGATTTCTGGCCGGTCGCTGGCCCAGGCAAGACGCTCTGCCTCATGGATGGTACATATCAGGGCTCGGCACAAATGATTACCCCGCCACCCGGTCTAAGCGGATCACGCGGGGCTCCCATTACTGTGAGGGCTTTGAACGATGGGGGAGCGACGGTAGACGGCGAGTTTCAACACACCACCTTCTCGGTCGCAAACTCCTGGTTTGTGTTTGAGGGATTCAACGTTAAGAACAGCAGCGATTCTGTACTGAACATCAACGACACGACGGCAAACACAATTTTTCGTCGTCTTGTTCTGTGGGATGCACACATAGCAAAAAACAACAGCATCGTTTCAAACAATCTTTTCTCGGCATCGAGCACCAACATTCTGCTTGAGGACATAGCGATGTTCGGCACTGGGCGGAAGTGCTTCGTGGGAGGCGGCGGCGCTCCCGAAGCCACGATGACCGCTCGACGAATCTGGTGTCGCTGGGAGGGCTCGATCACCCAAGGGCCGAAGATCGGCATAAGTACTTCCTACGGCACCTACAACTTCACCTGTGAGAACTGCCTGGTGACTTGGTCGGCTGAATCAATGCCTCAGGAATATAACCTGACTGATACGAAGGGAGCCGTCTTGGCTTCAGGGTCACGTTTCACGAACTATCAGATCGAGAACTTCGGGACGTTAATCAATCGCGACAAGTCGGACTACTGCACGAACACCAAGATCTTTGGCAGCATGGTGTATGTCAAGGCGACTGATCGCTTCCCATACACTGGGACAGGGCTGTTCTCGCAAGGGCTAGGTGGACAAAGCTGCGTCGACATCAAGCATGTGTTGGCTGTGGTCTCACCTGCGAGAACCAACTTCAATAGCCTGGCAGGTTTTGCGATGGGGCCGAGCAGTTCAAGCAACAGGATGGAGAATGTTACATCGATCAGAGGTGCTGCTGATAATTTTGGGGGATTTGTCGCGGTGAATGTGTCGGCGGGCAAGTCAGCGAGTTCGGTGGCCAGCCCGTGGACGACTACGGGGAGCGGTGCAAACCTCTGCTATCGATGGGTTGACGGCGTTCAGACAAATGAGCAGCTGTGGCCGTGGCCGATGAACGACCGAATCAAAGAGGCGACAGCAAGGGCGGGGGCCTATGAGGGGCCTTGTCCGAGCTGCGTGGGGGGTCGGGCAGTCCGTAAGGCGACAGATGTCACGGCGGACATTGAGGAATTGCTGGGCCCAATACCCGCGTCGTGCAGGAAGTGAGGACAGACCAACGTCATCCTATTGGGGGGCGGCTCGAGGATGGCCGTGGTGACGGCCGGCCTTGCCCCCCCGCCGTCGGGGTGGATACAACGAAGCTTGATCGTGACCTCTCAGGATAGGAAACGCGTGCCGGCCTCCCTAGGGACGGCCATCATTGGGCGGCGCTCGTAGCACCGCTTACGACGCGCTCGTTGGACAGGGTGCGAAAAACAGAAAGAACTCTGCCGATCGACCGAAGGGCAAGACGGGCGACCGGAAGCTTAAGGTCTGCACCGTTCCCCGCCCGCTGAATCGTCGCTAAGATCGGCTTATCAACCAGCCCCGAGTTCTACAAGGACAAGGGATAAGACTTGAGATCGCAATCCGATATCACCGCCGGCGATGCAGAGGGGAAATATGCGGTCACGCTAAGTCACTGCTTAGAGGTAGGGTGGAGCAGATCCGCCGACGGAGCCATCTAAGACCGGCTGGAACATAACGCCATCGCGGTCGTAGTGCCAGTGAGATGACATCGCTAAATGTTAGCCTGTCACGATCATTGCACCAGGCTGTGGTGAACACCGAATCGGCCAGTCGGTGACGGGGATCGTCGGCGTTGAGAAGAGCCGCACTAAGTTCCTCGAGTCGTGTCAGATCGTCTAGCTTGTCCTCACCAGACGACGCTTGAGGTCGGAGCGACGGATCCTGACGGAAGGGGTGCCACGTGACAGTCTTCTTCCCATCGCGCACAGAAACAGTGAGCAGCGCTCCACGCGAGAATTTGCTGGGGTCTCGGCGAACTTCTTCCGGTGCATATTTCGCCATCGCGATCCGACTGAAGTTGGCTGCGGCTACCTCGGGGAGTGAGTTGTCTGAAAGGAAGTCACCAAGACTACATGCAATGGGAACATTGTTCCTCCATTCGAGTCCCTGAAGCACGTGGGGATGGTGGCCGACAACGATATCCGCGCCATTATCCGCCAAGAAGTGAAGCCTTTGCCGTGTGAGGGATGGAGGAACGTCGGAATACTCCAGCCCATCGTGTAGTACAGCGACGACGAAGTCGGCCGTGGCGCGCGCAGCCTTCAGTACGCGTCGCATGGTGGTAGAGTCGCATGGAGCAACGCCAGCACGAGCGCGAGCGGCTGGCTGCGCGTACGAGAAGGCGACGAGTGCGACAAGCGATCCGCGAACGGGTATATAGGCGGGCTCAAGGGCCTGAGTGAGATTCAAACCTGCGCCAGCATAGTAGATACCTGCCTTTGAGAGAGCGGATATCGTTTCAGTTAAGCCAAGTTCGCCGTAGTTGAGGATATGGTTGTTAGCGAGGGTCAAAGCAGAGAAGCCGGCGGCAGCTAGTTCAGGAACACGATCGGCTGGAGATGACAGAACGAGCTCCGGCGGGATGCCCTGTACGGGTTTTGCTGTCGAGATGCATGGGCCCTCCAGATTGCCGATCAGGAGGTCGCTATCCCGCCAGGCGTCAGAGACTGCGGAGAGCCAATCGGTCAAGGGCGTAGGGCCCATGGATGCGACCAGATGGGGACCAATCGTGATGTCGCCACAGAAGGTGATCGACAGATCCATCGGGCTGTTAACGCAAGTCCGGTGTTTGCTGGGCGAGGAAGACTTGCTTCCGGTCGTGGGGACGAGGGATCTCAGACAAGTAGGCTATCTCGATCGACACATCGCCCAGATGTTCTCGATACAAATCATTCAGAGCGGCAATATCGAGTGCGGAAAGTTCCCCTAGCATCGCGAACTCAAGACGGTACCTCGACGGGGTTACGCGGACAATCCTCACATCGCGGATGACATACTTGTCTCCGAAGCCAAGTTCAGCATAGACCTGGTCGAAGAATCCTGCGTGGATCCTGCGCCCCCCGCCAAGATCAAGAACTTCAGCCACGCGACCGTCGATGCTGGCAAGTCGTGGCAATGTGCGCCCGCACGGGCAAGCGCCGGATGCCCAGGTGGCAAGATCGCCGTTTTGATATCGAACAAGTGGCATTGCGTAATTGTCGAGATCAGTGATTGTGATATAGCCAGGCCCGTCGTTGACGGGCTCGCCCTTATCGTCGAGGAGCTCGACAATGACGTGCTCAGATGCGATGTGCAACCCGATGTGCTGATTGCATTCGAATGCAATTGAATTGCTTTCACCACACCCGTACTGGTCGAACACGCGGCAGCGGAAGGCATGCTCGACAGACTGCCTCTGGTAAGCGAAGAGTCTTTCTGCAGTGGTGGTTACGGCTTTCACGCCGACGTTAATTCCTCGGTGGAGTATTTCCAGCGCCACAGAATGAACCGCCGCGGCATAACCCCGAACAATCAAGGCGTCGCCCTCGGTCAGACAAGCCAAGATGCGACCCATCATAGAAGGGTCGATTTTGTAGCTGTCAAATTCGCGCGTATTCCAGATCCAACTAGATAAACGCTGGCGGAGCCCCCTACGTCTTCGGCCGAAGCCCAACTCGTGGGCGAGGGGCGCGCCCCAAATCTTGACGATGCCGTCGCCGAACTGATACCCGAGGGAATGAAGGAACCTGTAGAAAAGTGCGGTCTCGACGAAGGTGGCCTCATTGCTGACGAGGATTTTGGTCGGGGTTCCCGTCGAGCCACTCGTGTGCCTGACATAGGCCTTAGACTTCATATGTGTCGGAAGGGTTGCGACGAGGCTTGGAAGGTCACGCCTGGAGAGTAGCGGGAGGGTACGGAGGTCGGTGAGGCTGCGAAGATCCGAGGGCGCCAGGCCTCGAGAATCGAGCTGCTTGCGGTAGTACGGTACGCGCTCGTAGGCGAATCGGATGAGGCTTCGCAGCTTCTCTTCCTGCAGAGCGGCGAGATCGGAGGGGGGCAAATACTGGGACTCGGCAAACTTGTCGAGCAGGCTCATGATGGTTGGCCAGCGCGTGTTTACGTAGTGGCGTAGAATGCTGGCCCTAAGCATGGAAGCGATTCCTCGGCGCTGCTGCTACGGCGGGCTGGGTGCGAACTACCCAGGCTGCCAGGATCCACGGTAGCCAAAAGTCCTTGAACCAAAGAGAATCACTGAAGAAGGCGGTTACGACGGAGGCGAGACACGCTGCCTCGACGGCCGTGGGAGCTAGTTCACGGGCCGGCGCCCGATAGAAAGTCAGGAACTGCGCGCTGACGGCACTGAGTAGAAGGGCGAGGCCGACGACACCGAGTTCCACCCATACAGCGAGATAAGTGTTGTGGGCTCCCGAGGTCGAGCCAAATGGTCCATGAGGAGCGAGTCGGCTGTAAACGATCGGAAAGTTGTCCAGACCAGCGCCGAGGAGGCCAAAGCGGCTAAGAGCAGCTACTCCAGTCGCCCAAATACTGGTTCGACCTGAGCCTGTAACGTCTTCGCCACTCACTAGAGCATCGATTCGCTGCGACAAGCCTTCAGGCGCGGCCGCGATGAGGACGATGAGGAGGGCCGCTGCGATAAAGATGGGTTTCCTGGCGCTGCTGCGATAGAGAAAGACGGTTACCACTGCGGCCATGGCGAGCACCGCTTTACGCGACGCTGTGATATAGATGCCTAGAGCCACCAGCCCGAATGGCACGAGAGCCAGAAGTTTCGTGGGGAGCGAGCTTGCCCTGAGATAACCCGCGAAGGCCAACGCTAACGGTAGAAGAAGGGCCGCAGCAAGATGGTTTGGATTCGCGACTTGATCGCCCATAGATAAAGTCGCCCTACCAGTGAAATGAGGCGTACCTGGACTAAGGTACGCAGCAGTTGCGGCAGCTGTGCCCCCGGCCACCGTCAGAAGATAGACGAAGAACAGTTCGGTTCTTGACGGCTGAATCGAAGCAGTCGTTAGGTAGAGAAACAGAAGGCTCAGTGCTGTCGGAAGGCGGCCGAGCGCTAGATCGGGGTCGAGTGCCCAAGCCGCGGACAGGGCGCCCCAGACAATCAGCATGGTCCACAGAACGGCTGGTGCGGGTGGCCGTACAAGACGACGCTGAGCGAGGCCGGTCCCAAGAAGTACAACGCCAGTAAGCCCTCCCCAAAGCTTGGTCAATGTTGAACCACCGGCTTGTTCGATGACTGCGACGGCATCAAAGGGAACGAGAAAGGCGTAGACGCCGAACGTCGTAACGACGGGCCATCGAACGAATGCTGGACCCAACGCAGCGAGGACTAGCATCGCGACTAGCACCCAACGTTCGAAAGCGAGGGCCCAACCGAACAGAAGGGCAACGATCACAGCCGTCACCAAGAGGAGATAGGGACTGAGCGACGTCGCGATCAGCTGTGAGCGAATTGTACGTACCGCGTAGAGCACAGTCACAACGAGCCCGCGAGAAGGCGCGTGGCGACTCGTCGCGGTAGCCACCGCGACCGCAGCAGAGATCGGAGAAGTCGCAGGTAAGAGCGAGGCTCCCGGAGCCAAATCCGGACGGCATGGATAAAGGCAATGCGAGCTCGGCGCGTCTCACCAATCATACGGTACTGCTGAGCAAGCAACGCGTATTGAAGCCCAAACCGATAAGGATTTCGGAGAAGCAAGGTCCGATGTTTGTCAAGCAAGCGTTCCAGCGCCAGGCCGACGCGTAGATGCTGTTGGGAGACGCGTTGCTGATGCACCCTGTGCACCACAAGCGGCGTGTCGAGGTAAACTAGACGGTAGCAGCCGAAGAGTCGGATCCAGAGATCAAAGTCCTCCACGGCGGCCAGCCGCTCGTCGAAAATGCCCACATCGGCGAGATGCGTCCTTCGCACGAGGACAGAGGAGGTTGTTACGGTATTGCCTACGTTGACCGGATCGAAGACGGAGGGGAAGCGCGTGATTGTTCGCTGGTTTGATGCGGCGTGCAAAGTTACTCTCGCGGTGTATACGACGGCCACGCTCGATGGGAGTCGGCCATAAGCGGCTAGCTGCACCTCCAGCTTCTCCGGCAGCCACTCGTCATCGTCATCGAGAAACGCGATGTACGGCGCGGTGGAGCGCAGGATGCCGGCGTTGCGAGCGGCCGCCGGGCCCCGAGACTCCGGCAGCCTGACGTAATGGATGCGGGGGTCGTTGCAGGCGCGGACGACCTCGGCCGCCCGGTCGTCCGGCGAGCCGTCGTCCACCACGAACACCTCGAAGTCGGGCATGGTCTGGGCCTGGACGCTGGCCAGGGCCCGGGCCAGGTACTCCGGGCGGTTGTGGGTAGGGATGATGACGCTGACCCTGGGCATGGTCGCCCCCCGCCTGGCGCGCCCCCTCACCGCCCGAAGAACTGCCGGATCTGGTCCACGACGTAGCGCTGGGCGGCTTCCGGCAGCTCCGGGTAGATGGGCAGGGCGAGGCTCTCGCGGGCCGCCGCCTCGGCGACGGGGAGGTCCCCCTCCCGGTAGCCCAGGTCCGCGAAGCAGGGCTGCAGGTGCAGCGGGAGCGGGTAGTAGACCTCGGTGCCCACGCCGCGCTCGGCCAGATGCTGGCGCAGGCGGTCGCGCTCGGGGCAGCGGATGACGAACTGGTTGTAGATGTGGCCGGGCTGGTCGTCGGGAAGCACGACGCGGTCGGTCAGGTCGGCCTGCGCGAACAGGGCGCGGTAGCGCTCGGCGTTCTCCCGGCGCGCCTTGGTCCAGGCGGGAAGAGACTTCAGCTTCACGCGCAGGATGGCCGCCTGCAGGGCGTCCAGCCGGAAGTTGCCGCCGACGAGGCGGTGGTAGTACTTGGGCTGGCTGCCGTGCACGCGCAGGACGCGCAGGCGCGCGGCCAGCCCGGCGTCGTTGGTGAGGATCATGCCGCCGTCGCCGAAGGCGCCCAGGTTCTTGGTGGGGAAAAACGACAGGCAGCCGGCGGCGCCGATGGTGCCCGCGCTCCGGCCCCGGGCGTCCCGGGCGCCGATGGCCTGGGCGGCGTCCTCCACGACCGGCAGGCCGTGCCGGGCGGCGACCGCGCCCACGGCCTCCATGTCGCAGCAGGCGCCGAACAGGTGGACGGGCATGACCGCCCTGGTGCGCGGCGACAGGCGGCGCGCGAGGTCCGCGGGATCCAGGGTGAACGCGCGGGGCTCGATGTCGGCGAACACCGGCCGGGCGCCCAGACGGGCGATGACGCCGGCGCTGGCGAAGAAGGAGTAGGCCGTGGTGACCACCTCGTCGCCGGGGCCGACGCCGAGCGCCATCAGGGCCGCCAGCAGGGCGTCGGTTCCGGAGGAGACGCCGACCGCGTGCGGCGCCTCGCAGAAGGCCGCCACCTCCGCCTCCAGGGCCTCCACCTCGGGCCCCAGGATGAACTGCTGGGCCTCGCACACCCGGTCCAGGGCCTCCCGCACCTCGGCGCGGATGGCCGCGTACTGCGCGCGCAGGTCGAGGAAGGGGACGTTCATGCGGCGACGACCCCGGCGCCGCGCTTGACGTAGCGGCGGTCGCAGGCCGGGCAGGCGCCGGTCGCGTCCCCCGACCCGAACGGCAGGCGGGTGCCGCAGGCGCACATCCAGCCGACCAGGCGGGCGGGGTTGCCGACCACCAGCCCGAAGTCGGGGACGTCGCGGGTGACGACGGCCCCGGCCCCCACGAAGGCGTAGCGGCCGATGGTCACCCCGCACACGATGGTGCAGTTGGCGCCCAGGGTGGCGCCCTGGCGCACCAGCGTGGGCCGCAGCTCGTGCATGCGGCGGATCTCGCTGCGCGGGTTGTGGACGTTGGTGAAGACCACCGAGGGCCCGCAGAAGACGTGGTCCTCGAGCGTGACCCCCTCGTAGACCGAGACGTTGTTCTGGATCTTCACGCCGTCGCCGATGGTCACGTGCGGGCCGATGACCACGTTCTGCCCGATGCGGCAGTGCTTCCCGATGCGGGAGTGGTGGAGGACGTGCGACACGTGCCAGATGGCGGTGCCCTCGCCGATGGCGACGTCGTCGTCGATGAACGCCGACTCATGGGCGAAGTAGCTGCGGCCGGCGGCGGGCCGGGCCGGCGGCGACGGCCGGGCGGCCGCCTCCAGCATCGCCTGGCAGCGCTGCAGGACGGTCAGCACGCGCAGGCCCTCGGCGCCATCGGTCCGGGGGCTTCGCCGGGTCGCGACGCACTCCAGGAAGTGCTGGCACTCGGCCCGCAGCGGCTCGACGGCCTCCACCGGCACCACCCTGGCGTCGGCCCGGGTGGGCACCGGCATGTGGTTGCGCCAGTCGATGGCGTGCGGGTAGAGGGCCAGCTTGTGCTCCGGCTGCACGTCGTCGAACACCGCCATCTGGCGGTCGCCGACGATGATCAGCTTCTGCTCCTTGAAGGGGTGCAGCCAGGAGACGAAGATGTGGGCCTTGACCCCGCTGGGGAAGGCCAGCAGGGTGACCGTCACGTCGGCGATCTTCTGATGCAGGTAGTTGCCGCCCTGGGCCTGGACGTCCTCCGGCATCTCGCCCAGCAGTCCCAGGATGACCGAGAGGTCGTGGGGCGCGAACGACCAGAGGATGTTCTCCTCCCGGCGGATGCGGCCCAGGTTCAGGCGGTTGGAGTAGATGTACTGGATGCGCCCCAGCTCGCCGGCGGCCACCAGGTCGCGCAGCCGGAGGACGGCCGGGTGGTACCAGAGCAGGTGCCCCACCATCAGGATGCGGCCGGTCCGCTCGGCCAGCGCCACCAGCTGCCGGCCCTGCTCGAGGTCCAGGCACAGCGGCTTCTCGACCAGGACGTCCTTGCCGGCCTCCAGCGCCTGCCGGACCAGGCCCGCGTGGGTCTCCGCCGGCGTGGCGATGACGATGCCGGCCAGCGAGGGATCCTCCAGCAGCTCCTCGGGCCGGGTCGCCAGCCGGGCCCGCGGGTGCTTCTGCCCGACCTCCTCCAGCGTGGCGCGATCGGCGTCGCAGATGGCGGCGAGGGCGCCGAGGTCGTCCAGGTTGCGGACGAGGTTCCGCCCCCAGTAGCCGGCGCCGATGCAGCCGACGCGGGGCCTCATGGCGCCTCGTTCACGGCCGGCTTCAGCGTGGGCGGCGCCGGGCGCAGGGTGCCGAGCGGCGGGCACTCCGCCTGGGCGGGCTCGCCGGCTTCGAGGTGCACGACGGCCGCCGGGCCGTTGTCCCAGCGCGGCTGGTAGGTGGGGACCATCTCGCCCAGGAGCGCCAGGACCCGCTTGGCGTCGCCCTCCAGGGCGTGACGCTCCAGGTCGCGGACGAAGCTGATCATCTCGTCCAGGGATCGGCCGTGGTGGCGCACGCTGACGATGCGCGGGTGGGAGGAGGGGATGACCTGGTCCGTCTCCTCCCAGAGGACCTCGTGCAGCTTCTCGCCCGGCCGCAGGCCGATGACGCGCCGGGGCACCATCGAGCCCGGCAGCCCCATGGCCGTCACCAGGTCGTCCGCCAGCCTGGCGATCCGGACCGGCTCGCCCATGTCCAGGACGGTGATGTCGCCCTCGACGTCGAGCGTGGCGCTCTCGAGCAGGAGCGCCACGGCTTCCTGGATGGTCATGAAGAAGCGCGACGCCTCGGGGCTCGTGATGGTGATGGGCGAGCCCGACTCGATCTGCCGCTGGAACAGCGGCAGCGCGCTGCCGGCGCTGCCCAGGACGTTACCGAACCGCACCAGACGGAACTGCGGCCGGCCGGGCGGGCCGTTTCCGGCGGCCTGCTGGCGGTTCAGCGCCGTCAGGTACAGCTCGCAGACGCGCTTCGTGGCGCCCATGAGGTTGCCCGGCCGGGCCGCCTTGTCGGTGGAGATGAAGACGAACGTCTCGACTCCGTGGTCCTGCGCCAGGTGGGCCAGGCGCACCGTGCCCACCACGTTGTTCAGCACCGCCTCCGTGGGATGCGACTCCAGCAGCGGCACGTGCTTGTAGGCGGCGGCGTGGAAGACCAGGTGCGGCTTGAAGCTGTCGAGCAGCTCGCCCATCCGGGCGACGTGCTTGACGTCGGCCAGGGCGGCGCTCAGCCGGGTCCGCACCCGCTGGGCCTGCAGCTCGGTGCCGATCTCGAAGAGGCCGTTCTCGGCGCGGTCCACCATCAGGAGGGCGTCGGCGCCCAGCCCGGCGACCTGCCGGCAGAGCTCCGACCCCACCGAGCCGCCGGCGCCCGTCACCATGACGCGCTTGCCGGCCAGGAAGGCCCGGACCTTCTCGGGCGAGAAGGACACCGCCTCCCGGCGCAGCAGCTCACTCTGGTTCACGCTGCGCAGGTACCGCAGCCGGCCCTCGCCCCGGACCAGCTGGGCGATGGAGGGCACCGTCTTGAACTCCAGCCCGGCCCGGGCGCAGGCCTCGCCGATGCGCCGCAGCTCCCGGAGCGACAGCCGGGGGATGCTGATGATGGCCTCGTCCAGGCGGTGCTGGCGCGCCAGCTCCGGGAGCTGGTCGGTGGTGCCGAGCACGGGCAGGTTGTGGAGCATGGAGCCGCGCAGGTCGGGGTCGTCGTCCACGAATCCCACCACCACGTAGCCCAGGCCGGGGCTGTTGAGGATGTCCCGGACGACGCCCTCGCCGGTGCGGCCGGCCCCCACGATGACGACCCGGCGGCCGCGGGCCGCCCACCGCCGGGAGCCGAGCGCGGTCACGGCCGTCCGCCAGGCCAGGCGGGCGCCGGCCATGAGCAGCATGATGAGCACCGGGCTCAGCACGATCACCGTGCGCGGGTACTCGATGGCCACGAGGCGGAGCGCCGCCGCGCTGATGACGCCGCCCAGGGCGCAGGCCTTGACCAGCTGCCAGACGTCCTCGACGCCCGCAAAGCGCCAGATGCCGCGGTAGGTCTTCAGGCCCACGAAGGCCGCCGCGTAGGCCCCGGCCGTGAGCGGGAGCCCGGCCACCAGGGGCCCCAGGAACGACAGCGGGATGTGGCCGTCGAACCGCGCGTACGAGGCCAGCACGGTCCCCAGGATGACCGCTCCGACGTCGGTGAGCAGCCGGCCCAGCTTCAGCACCCGCCCGAAGCCCGGCCGGGCCAGCGCCAGCTGCGCCAGCCGCAGCGGCGTCAGGACGAGGTAGCCGGCGTCGCGGGCCAGGGTCCGGGTGCGCACGTAGCGGAGGTCGCTCTCCAGCTTCAGCGGCAGCACGTAGCGGACGTAGTAGTCCGTGGGGTCCGTCCCGGGCGGGAAGGCGTCGCTCTCGTCGATCCAGGCCAGCTGGGTGGGTCCCGTGATGCCGGGCCGGGCCTCGAGGATCTCGCGCTGCTCCTCGCTGTACCGCTCCACCACCGACGGCGCCTCCGGGCGGGGGCCGACCAGGCTCATGTCGCCCTTGATCACGTTGAGCAGCTGGGGCAGCTCGTCGATCCGCAGGAGGCGGATGACGCGTCCCACCCGGGTCACCCGGGCATCGGTATTGGCGGTGATGGCCGCGCCGGCATCCGAGCCGGCGAGCATCGAGCGGAACTTGTAGAGCCGGAACGGCCGGCCCTGCCGGCCCACCCGGACCTGGGTGTAGAAGACGGGCCCCCGGGAATCGAGCTTGATGGCGATGGCGAGCACGACGAACAGCGGCAGGCACAGCACGAGCCCGGGCAGGGCCAGGGCCAGGTCGAGGAGGCGCTTGCCCATCGGCTACCGGCGGGCCTCGTGGAGCGTGTCGGTCACGGCCTGGATGACGTGGTCCACGTCGGCGTCCGTCATGCGGGGATAGATCGGGAGCGAGACGACGCGGGCGAACACCTCCTCGGCGACCGGGAACTGCCCCGGCCGGTAGCCGTAGGCGCGCTGATAGGCCGGGTGCAGGTGCAGGGGCCGGAAGTGGACCGAGGTCGCCACGCCGCGCTGCCGGAGCCGCTCCACCACCTCGTCCCGGCCCGCCCGCAGCCGCGGCAGGTTCAGCTCGAGGATGTAGAGATGCCAGGCGTGGCTCCCGGAGGGCGCTTCACGGGGCGGCCGGCACTCCTCCAGGCCGGCGAAGGCCTCCGTGTACCGCCGGGCGATGAGGCGGCGGCGGGCGTGGAAGTCGTGGAGCCGGCGCAGCTGCACGAGCCCCAGCGCCGCGGCCAGATCGGTGAGGTTGTACTTGAAGCCGAAGTCCTCGATGTCGTAGAACCAGCGGCCCTTGTCGGTGTAGCGGGTCCAGGCGTCGCCGCTGAGGCCGTGCAGGCTCATGCGCTTCATGCGGGCGGCGAGGTCGTCGCGGTCCGTGGTCACCATGCCGCCCTCGCCGGTCGTGATCGTCTTGGTGGCGTAGAAGCTGAAGGCCGTCAGCTCGCTCAGCTGCCCGACCGGGCGCCCCCGGTAGGCCGCCGGCAGGGCGTGCGCGGCGTCCTCGACCAGCCGCAGGTCGCGCCGCCGGGCCAGGTCCACGATGGGGTCCATGTCGCAGGTCTGCCCCGCGATGTGCACGGGCACGATGGCCCTGGTCCGGCGCGTCAGCCAGGGCTCGATCGTGCCGGCGTCGATGTTCAGGGTGTCCGGCCGGCAGTCGGCCAGCACCGGCCGGGCGCCGAGATAGGTCACGACCTCGCCGGTGGCGGCGAAGGTGTAGGTGGGGATGATCACCTCGTCCCCGGCCCGCACGCCGGCGGCCTCGAGGGCCAGGTGCAGGGCCGCCGTGCCGGAGTTGACGGCCACGGCGTGGCGGGCTCCGACCGCGGCCGCGAACTCCCGCTCGAACCGCTCGGTCCTCGGGCCGGTGGTCAGCCAGCCCGAGCGCAAGGTCTCGACGACCTCGCTGATCTCCTCTTCGCCGATCGACGGCAGGTGGAACGGCACCCGGCGCGCGGGCCGCCGGTCGAGTTCCTGGGGTACGACCAGCATCCGGGGATCCCCTCTGGCGCCCTGGGGGCGCTCGTGAACGACTGGCAGTTGGACAAGGTAGGGAACCCCGCCGGGGTTGCCAATATATGCGAAGGTAGAGGGATCTATACCCGGCGGTATAGATCGCGGCCGGTCAGGGGACGAGGACGATGTCTCCCGGCTGCAGGTACAGGATGTCCTCGTCGGTGCCGCCCTCGACCACCTTGTTGTAGTTGAAGGGGATCCGCACGCGCTTGTCGCCGTTCTGCCGCAGCACGATGATCCGCGTCCGGGCGGCGAACTGGTTGAACCCGCCGGCCATGGCGATGACGTCGAGGACCGTCGTCCGGCTCTTCAGCTCGTAGCGCGAGGGCCGCGCCACCTCCCCCAGCACCGACACCTTGAAGCTCCGGACGTCGTTGACGATGACGGAAACCGACGGCGAGGGCACGTACTCGGCGAGCTTCTGGGCCAGCAGATCGCGGAGCTGCATGGGCGTGAGCCCCGCCGCCTTGACGTCGTCGAGCAGCGGCAGCGAGATCATCCCGTCCGGTCTCACCGGGACCACCCGGCTCATGGCCTCGTTCTTCCACACGCTGATGCTCAGGACGTCCTCGGGCCCGATCTGGTACTCGTCGAGCCCCAGGATGGTGTGGGCGGGCCGGGCGGTCGCGCCCGCCTGCCGGGCCGTGGGGGCTCCCTGCTGGGCCAGCGCCGGCGAGACGGCAAACGCGACCAGGAGCGCGGACGCGAGGATGAGCCGGGCCTTCATCGTGTGCCTCCCGTGCGTCACAAATCGAGAATGTCGGAGCGACGATTATAGGGCAGACGCCGGCCCCGTGATCTAGGCGAGATGGTCTATGCGGGCAGGTCTACTCGAAGTTGATCGGATAGCCGTACTGCACGCCGAAGAACACCCGGTTCTGGTCGATGGTCCCGCGAAGGTTGTCCTGGTCCTGCCGGTAGAAGACGTAGGAGGCGAGCAGCGAGATGCTGCGGGCGATCTGGTACGAGGCCCCGACGCTCACGGTCAGGACCTCGGTCTCCCGGTCACGGGCGCCACTGCCCAGATCCTCGTCGACGATCGTGTACTGGGGCGTCAGGCTGAGCTCGAGCCCCCGGTACAGGGTCAGCAGCCGCAGCGAGGCGAAGACGGTCTGGCGGTCGGCGACGCCCACGGACTCGGCCGTCACCGCCCGGTCGTAGCCCAGGGTGAGCGAGCCGGTCCTGAACGCCTGCTCCAGGCCGACCCGGATGGCCGGGGTGACCTCCGAGTCGCCCTCCTCGGGATCGCTGAACGTCGGCCCGGCGGCGACCGAGCCGGTCAAGGTCCGGGTGAACTGGTAGCTGAGCCCCGCCATCGGGGTGTAGGTGGCCACGTCCGGCACGTTCTTGACGTCGAGGTAGGCGGCGCCGAGGTCCAGGAGGCCCGAGAGGCGCGGCGTGAACTGCCGGTTCAGGCCCAGCCCCAGCCGGTAGGTGTCCGAGTCGAGCGCGTCCGGCTCGTCGCCCTGGAAGCGCAGGAGGGTGTGGGAGCCCGAGAGCACCAGGGAGGTCAGGGGCGTCGCCTGCCATTCCAGGCTGGGCGCCACCGTGTTCCGGTACGCGTCGCGGCGCCCGGCCGAGACGCCGGTGGCGGTGACGACGTTCGTCTCGCGGTCGAAGAAGAACCGCTCGAGCAGCCTGAACGTCAGCCGCGGGCTGAACTGGTAGAAGGCGTCGAGGAAGAGCTGGTGCCGCTTGAACGCCGCGTTGCGCTCGGTCTCCTCGGCGTGCAGCTCGGCCGTGAAGTTGTACCCGCCCAGCACCCGGTACTCGGGCCGCTGGATGCTGAGGGTCAGGCCGGGGGCGAGGCCGAGGATGAAGTCGTCGATTTCGTCGTCAGTCGTCAGGTCCAGGTTGTCGTTGTACTCCGCCACGATGGCGATGCTGGGCGTCAGCGTGAGCCAGCCCCGGTGCGCCGGGGGGTTGAAGAGGTCGGGCCCCCGGAAGGCCGGCGGGGCGGCGACGCCCGGCCGCGTCGGGATGGGCTCTTCCGGGGTCG
>FWPU01003412.1_pt1 | contig 40150 bp, 33 predicted proteins | sample 2228361 | NCBI WGS metagenome assembly FWPU01 (sample SAMEA103939777, study PRJEB20133) | metagenome | reverse complement strand
CCGAACTATACCTACCCGGCCGTGGGCCTCTACACCGCGGTGGTCACCGCCAGCAACAGCGTCTCCCTGCTGACGGCGACGACGGTGGTCACGGTGGATGAGGCGATCGCCGGCCTGACGGCGGTCAACGACAGCCCCACCGTGCTGGGCAACCCCACCTTCTTCACGGCCACGGTCTCGGCCGGCTCGAACGTCTCCTACGCCTGGGCCTTTGGCGACGGCTCCTTCGGCAGCGGCCCCACTCCGAACTATACCTACCCGGCCGTGGGCCTCTACACCGCGGTGGTCACCGCCAGCAACAGCGTCAGTTGGCTCCGCACCACGACCACCGTCGTCGTGGACGAGGCGATCGCCGGCCTGACGGCAGTCAACGACAGCCCCACCGTGCTGGGCAACCCCACCTTCTTCACGGCCACGGTGGCGGCCGGCTCGAACGTCTCCTACGCCTGGGCCTTTGGCGACGGCTCCTTCGGCAGCGGCCCCACCCCCAGCCACACCTACCCGGCGGTGGGCGTCTACACCGCGGTGGTCACGGCCAGCAACAGCGTCAGTTGGCGCACCACAGCCACCACCGTGACCGTCTACTGCCACGCCCTGGCCGACCTCCAGGTGAATGGGCCGGGGACGCTGCTGACCTGGCAGACCGGCCGGTACACCGTCTCCTACGCACCGCCCACGGCCACCATGCCGGTGACCTTTACCTGGGACAACGGCACAAGCGGCCCCACGGCGGCCTACAGTTGGACCCTACCGGGGCTTTACACCATCACGGTCACGGCGACGAACCGCTGCGGCAGCCTGCAGCAGACCTACCTCGTCCGGGTCTGGGCCCCCTCCAGCCAGATCGTCTACCTGCCGCTCGTCTTCAAGCACTATGACACGCGGCCGGACCTGACGATTCGAGAGGTCCGTCTGAACCCGGCCGACCCGAACGACCTGCAGGTGGTGATTGCCAATGAGGGGTTGAGCAGGGCGGAGACCTTCTGGGTTGACGGCTATCTGGACCCGATCGCCCCGCCGGAGGTCAACCAGACCTGGATGGACCTGCAGTGTCCCTACGGGCTGGCCTGGTTCGTGGACGCGCTGGCGCCGGGGGAGGTCCTGACACTGACGGTGAACGATCCTTACTATCAGGAGGAATACTCCCGCTGGCCGGCGGACTATCCGGCCGGGAGCCATGAGTTCTGGTCCTTTGTGGATTCGTGGGGGCCGCCGCAGCCCTATGGGGCAGTGGATGAGCGGGATGAGGGCAACAACCGGGCCGGCCCGGTGCTCTTTGAGGGCACGGCCGAGTCTGTTCCGCCGGCCTGGCCGGCCGTCCCGCCGCGTCCGCTGCGCCCGTAGGTTGTGGGTGAACCCGGGCTCTACTGAAAACCGATCGCGATCGGGGTGGGTAATGGGCTCGCCTACCCAGGGTTTTTTCAAAGTCAACTTTAGGAAAGGATGGTGCTGACGATGAAACCACCGGCCCTGTCAATCCTGGTGCTTTCGCTTGTTCTGGTCGTCGTCGGGGGGGTGCTCCAGGCGCGGCCGGCCGCTCTCCTCCCACAGCAGCCCCAACCGACCCACACCCGCCCCCCCGCACCGACCGACACGGCCACGCCGACGAGCACGCCCTCCCCCTCGGTCACCCCCACCCCCACGGACACGCCGACGATCACACCAACCTTCACCCCACGCCCGACCGGCCGGCCGGTATCCCCCACCGCCACCCCGCCGCCGGCCACCCCCTCGCCGGAACCGACCGGAGCGGCCCCGGTGCTGCCCCAGACCGGCTATGGAGGAGGGGGGTCGGCCCTTCTGCTCCTGTTGGGGCTGGTCTTGCTGGGGGCGGCGATCGTGTGGCGGTACCGCCGGTAGGGTAGACCTGGCCGGAGTTGCTGTTACCCGGAGCATTACGACAGTGGGGATTGCCCACCGGGGGAGAGACACGGTGCCGGCGACCTTCCCCCTTCACCAGCCCCGGCGATGGGGCCCACCTGGCCGTGGAGGTCGTGGGACGCGGGTCGGTGTGGCAGGGAGAGATTCGTCCCTGCCTGTCAAATCAAATCTGGACCCAGGCAACTTTCTCAACCGCCGTCGCTTTAAAAGTGCAACTTTTTGACAAATCACTGCCAGTTTTTGGAACCCTTTCTTCCGCTTATTGACACATTCGCGCAATCAATTGAAATCGGCCCGTGTCCGGTCAAATGATCCTGTTACCGAGCGGTGACAGTTCGGTCAAATGAAAATGCTACTGCCGTTCGAACAGGGAACGTCCCCACCTGTACCGATTCATAGGGTCAGGGTTTCCCCCGACAACCGCCCCCTTTTTGCGGAGTTTCCCCGATAGCGCATTTTCTCACAATTCGGTATCCTGAATGGCAGATGGTCGGCAGATCATCTGTCGGTATCGGAACGGTGGAGGCCTCGCTCCCGGGAGGGGGTGGAGGCGTCCACGAATGTACGCCTCAGGAGGAATAGGATGGCGCTACCACAAGACCTTCCGGTCGGCCTCCAGGCCGGCACCCGTCCCCGCCCCAGTCCGTCGGAAAACCACCTCCTCCGCATGCGGGAGGACCTGCTCCGCGCGCTGCAAAAGCCGCTGGAGGAGCGGCACTGGGGCATGGTCATTGACCTGCGCAAGTGTGTGGGCTGCAACGCCTGCACCATCTCCTGCAAGGCGGAGAACGTCTCCCCGCCGGGTGTGGTCTATCACGTCGTCATCGAGGAAGAACTGGGCACCTTCCCCAACGTGGCCCGGCGCTTCCTCCCCCGCCCCTGTATGCAGTGCCAGAACCCGCCCTGCGTCTCGGTCTGCCCGGTGCATGCGACCTACAAGCGGCCCGACGGGGTGGTCGTCGTGGACTATGCCGTCTGCATCGGCTGCCGCTACTGCCTGGCGGCCTGCCCTTACGGGGCCCGCGCCTTTGACTTTGGCGAGTTCTACACCGCCGAGCAGGTCCCGGTGACGGCCCCTTACGACCTGGTGCCCAACTTTGAATACGGCGAGACCTGGCAGCGCGACCCGAAGAGGCGGAACCGCTCGCCGATCGGCAACGCCCGCAAGTGCCACTTTTGCCTGCACCGGCTGGAGCAGGGGATGCTGCCGGCCTGCATCGGCACCTGTCTGGGTGGGGCTCGCTTCTTCGGCGACCTCAACGACCCCGAAAGCCTGGTGGCCGAACTGGCCGCCTCCCCCCGGGGCATGCGACTGAAGGAAGAACTGGGCACCGACCCCAGTGTCTATTACCTGCTTTAGGAGGAAACGATGAGCAAACGCGCCTTGATTATCGCCATCATCGGCATCGTGCTCCTAGCGGTGGGCCTCCCCGGCCTGGTGGACCGGCTGACCAACAACCTGCTCCACGTGGGCTACGGCTCGCCCGTCCCCTGGGCGATGTGGGTGGCCTTTTACGTCTACTTTATCGGCCTCTCGGCCGGCTCCTTCCTCATCTCCTCGCTGGTGTACGTCTTGGGAATGAAGCGGTTTGAGCGAATCGGCCGGCTGGCCCTCTTTACCGCGCTGGCCTGCCTGCTCACCGCTCTCCTCTTCATCTGGTTCGACCTGGGCCACATGGGGCGGGTCCTGGAGATCTTTTACCGGGCCAGTTTCCGCTCCCCACTGACCTGGATCGCCTGGCTCTACACCATCTACCTTCTCCTTCTCCTGGTGGAAATCTGGCTGGTCATGCGGCCCAGTTTCGTCCAGGGCAGGGAGGGAAAAGGGCTCAAGGGGACCCTCTACCGCATCCTCTCCTTCGGCTCCCGCGACCTCGACGCACCGTCTCTGGAGCGGGACCGTCAGATCGTGCGCATCCTGGCGACGATCGGTGTGCCCCTGGCGATCGCCTTCCACGGGGGCACCGGCACCGTCTTTGCCGTAACGATGGCGCGGGCCTACTGGTACGGTGGTCTTTTCCCGATCCTGTTCCTGGTCTCTGCCCTGGCCTCGGGCGGGGCCCTGCTGACCACGATCGTCGCCTTTATCGTGCCCAACGGGGTGGACGACCACAATGAGGAGGTCAAGGGGCTGGGCCAGTTGCTTCTGCTCCTGATCTTTATAGACCTGCTGATGGAGATCGCCCATATCCTCGTCAGCCTCTACAGCACCTCGCCGGCCCACTTTATCCCGATCAAGGAACAACTCTTTGGTCCGAACTGGTGGGTCTTTTGGATTCTGGGGCTGGGCATAGCCCTGCTCGGCCCGATGTCCCTCCTCTTTGTTGTCGGCCGCAAGAGCGCGCTCTGGACCGGAATCGCCGCGCTCCTGGCGACGATCGGCTTTGTCGGCATCCGCTGGAACATCGTCCTGCCGGGGTTTGCCGTGGAGGAACTGCCCGGTCTGGGGGAGGCCTTTATCGAGCCGCACTGGACCTACGGTATCTATGTCCCCAGTCTGATGGAGTGGCAGGTCACCCTCTTTAGCATCGGGGTCGGCGTGCTCATCCTGGCGCTGGGGTTCTGGTTGCTCCCACTCCGGTCGGAGCGCCGTGAGGCGTAGGATAAGGAGGAAGAAACGATGGAACTGACCCGACGTGATTTTCTGAAACTTTCGGCCTTCCTGGGCGGGGCGGCGGTCCTGGCCGACCAGATTATGCCGGCCCTGACCCGGGCCGGGGAACTGGCCGCCTCGCAGGGAAAGTACCCCCTGGGCAAGCCGGAGAACCTCCTCTACTCGGTCTGCCTGAACTGCCACACCGCCTGTACGATCAAGGTCAAACTGCTGGACGGCGTCGTCGTCAAGATTGACGGCAACCCCTACAGCCCGATGAACCTGATTCCCAACCTACCGGAGGAGACGCCCCTAGCCGAGGCCGCCCTGGTGGACGCGCTCCTCTGCCCCAAGGGCCAGGCCAGTCTGCAGGTCCTCTACGACCCCTACCGTCTGCGCAAGGTGCTCAAGCGCAAGCCGGGCACTGCGCGTGGTGCGGGCGAGTGGGAAACGATCGAGTGGGACCGGTTCATTGACGAGGTGGTCAACGGCGGCGACCTCTTTGGCGAGGGCCACGTCCCCGGGCTGAGGGAGGTCTGGGTGCTGCACGACCCCGAACTCTCGGCCAGCATGGCCGAGGATGTGGGCAAGGTTCTTGACGGCGAGATGACCATCGAGGAGTTCAAGAACAAGTACCGGGACAACCTGGATGTGCTCATAGACCCGGACCATCCCGACCTGGGGCCGAAGAACAACGGCTTTGTCTTTATGGCCGGCCGCATCGAGCACGGGCGTAAAGAGTTGGGCAAGCGCTTTACCTACAACTCGTTCGGCTCGGCCAACTTTTTCGAGCACACCACCATCTGCGAGCAGTCCCACCACATTGCCTATCAGATAGCCACCGGCAAGACCCACATGAAGCCGGACACCCTCCATAGCGAGTTCCTCATCTTTTTCGGCACCGGGGCCTTTGAGGCCAACTTTGGCCCGACCAATATGACGATCAAGGTGACCGAGAGCCTGGTCCATCGCAACTTCAAGTACGCTGTGGTGGACCCGCGCTTTTCCAAGACGGCGGCCAAGGCCTGGAAGTGGCTCCCGATCAACCCCGGCAGTGACGCCGCCCTGGCCCTGGGCATGATTCGCCGGATCATCGAGAACGGCCGCTATGACCGCACCTTCCTGGAGAACCCCAACAAGGATGCGGCCAACGCCGACGGCGAGACCAGTTGCTCCGACGCCACCTGGCTGGTGCGCACCGACGAGATGGTCTTTCTCCAGGCCGGGGACGCCGGTCTGGAGGTCGCCGAGGACCAGGACCCCTACGTCGTCATGACCGAGGCAGGCCCTGCGCTGGCCGCTGTGGCCGAGGCCGGCCTGCTGGAGGGCGAGTTCGAGGTCAACGGCATCCCCTGCAAGCCGGTCTTTCAACTGCTCAAGGAGCGGGCCCAGGAAAAGACGTTGGCCGAGTACGCCGCCCTCTGCGGGATTGAGGAGCGCGAGATCGTTGAACTGGCCGACGAGTTTACCTCCCACGGAAAAAAGGCGGCCGCCGAGATCTATCGCGGCCCGGTGCAGCACAGCAACGGCTACTACAACGCCCAGGCCGTCATCACCCTCAACGCCCTGATCGGCAACGTGGACTGGCAGGGCGGCCTGATGGCCGGCGGTGGGCACTGGCACGAGGACGGCTCCAAGCCCGGCGCCCCCTTCCCCAAGGGGGCTGTCGTCGGCGTCGCCGGCGGATTCCACTCCTTCGGCCCGCCAATCACCCGCGAAAAGTGGACCTACGAAAAGACGACCCTCTTTGTCCGCGACGGCTACCCGGCCAAGCGGCCTTGGTACCCCTTCACCAGCAACGTCTACCAGGAGATCATCCCCAGCGCGGAGGACGCTTACCCTTACCCCATCCAGGTGCTCTTCATCCACAAGGGCACCCCGGCCTTTGCCTCACCGGCCGGCCACGACAACATCCGCATCCTCCGCGACCCGGCCAAGATCCCCCTGATCATCGCCTGCGACATTGTCATCGGCGAGACGACAATGTACGCCGATTATGTCCTCCCCGATCTGACCTACCTGGAACGCTGGGGGACGCCGCACATCTCTCCCGACGTCCCGGTCGCCGTCTCCAAGATGCGCCAGCCGGTCTCCGCACCGCTCACCGAGATCGTCACCGTGGACGGCGAGGAGATGCCGATCTCGCTGGAGGCGTTCCTCATCGCCGTGGGCAAGGCGTTGGGTCTGCCCGGAATCGGCAAGAACGGTCTGGGCGAGGGTTGGGACTTGGACCGGCCGGAGGACTATTTCCTCAAACTGGCCGCCAACCTGGCCTTTGGGGACAAGGAAGACGGCTCGCAGCAACTCCCACCGGCCGACGCCGAGGAGATGCGCATCTTCCGCGAGGCCCGGCGACACCTGCCCCCGGCCGTCTTTGACGAGGAAAAGTGGAAGCGGGCCGTCCCCGCCGACCTCTGGCCCAGCGTGGTCTATCTGCTCAACCGGGGTGGCCGCTTTGAAACGTACGACAAGGCCTACAAGGGCGACAAGGTCGGCCATCCCTGGAAGGGTACCTGGCACCTCTTTGCCGAGAAGGTGGCCAAGGGCAAGCACTCCCTCAACGGGGCCCGCTTTGAGGGACTGCCCCGGGTCGAGCCGGTTCGGGACGCCGCCGGCAATGTGGTCGAGTTCCCCGCCGATTACGACCTCCACCTGATCACCTACAAAGAGATCATCGGCGGCCAGAGCCGTACCCCTGGGGCCTACTGGCTCCAGGCTGGCGTGCTGCCGGAGAACTTTGTCCTGATGAACCGTCAAGACGGCCGGCGGCGCGGCATCCACGACGGGGATATGGTGGAGATTCTCTCGCCGACCTTTGAAGAGGGCGTGGACCTGGGCGACGGCCGTACCTATCGCATCCTCGGCAAGGTCCGGCTCACCGAGGGAATCAGGCCGGGCGTGATCGCCATCTCTTGGCACTACGGCCACTGGGCCTACGGGGCCAACGATGTCGTCATTGACGGGCAGGTCGTTCCGGGTGACCACCGGCGGGGAACCGGCACCTGCCCCAACCCGGCGATGCTCCTGGACCCGGTCCTGAAGAACGTCTGCCTAACCGACCCGATCGGTGGCAGTTCTTCCTTCTACGAAACCCGCGTTCGTGTCAGGCGGGTGTGAGAACGAGTTTATCGCCAAGGCCGAGGGCGCAGAAATGAGCAACTGGGCGAAATACCCTCTGTGTGCTCTGCGGGAAACAGGTGCAAGAATAACCTGCCGGCTCGCCCTGCCCCCGGGGTGGGTCGGGCCGGCCGGTTGTCCGCCCGGCCGGGCAGCACCGTAGGAGATTTAGGACACGGTTTCGCAAGTTCGTACCGAGTACCCATTGATGAACCGGCAGAAAAACTTTTGAACGTTCAACGTGGGACGTTCTGACGTTCAACTGTATTTAGAACCTATCCGAAAACCACCGTGGGGCGGGCTTTCCAACCCGCCCGGACGGACTGAAAAGGCCCTCCTACGGGTCTTCGGATAGGTTCTTAGCCTGTCCGCCCGACACGGCGATACCCAAGTCGCGTCGGTGTGGCACGAATGGCCAGGGCCCGGCGCAGGCACGTGACGCGCGCGTGCGCTGGCGCCTTGTCGGGCCGACTCTACGCGGCACGGGCGCCGAGGCCGGGCCCTTCCCGGCAGAGGCCAATGACTTTGATATGGCCGTGGTCCGCCCGACCGGCAGGTAGACGGGCGCAATGGGTTGTGCTACAATGTCGGCGGTCAAGGGCACGATGGTGCAGCACAGGATAAACCTTGCGGGCCGTAGCACAAGATTTATCTTGTGCGGACAGGAGTGCGGCACAGGATCAGTCCTGTGCCACGAAGCAGGACAGCACAGGGTAAACCCTGTGCCACGGCAGTAAAAGAACAGGTCCACCGATGATCCCCTGGGCGCTACGCCGGCTGGAAGAACTGGGCTCTGAGCGGCCGCCCGTGCACCTGCGGGCGGAGCGCTGCCTGCGGTGGCGGCACCGCCGCGCCCCCTGCCGTCGCTGCCTGGAGTTCTGTCCGACCGGGGCACTGACCGAGGGCCGGCCGGTTATGCTCGACCTGACAGCCTGCTCGGCCTGCGGTCTCTGCCTGCACCGCTGCCCTGCCGGCGCGCTGGAGCCCGGTTCCGCACTGCTGGAGGAACTCTTGCGGTCACTCCCTTCTCTGGCCGGGGAGCGGGTGGCCCTGGCCTGCCCCCAGGCCGACGACGAGGAGGGACGCAGTCGGCTGCCTGTCGGGGCGGTCGTGCAGGTACCCTGCCTGGGCTGGGTGACGCCGTCCCTCCTGCTGCACGCGAGCGAGGCCGGCCTCGCCGAGGTCTGGCTAGACGACAGCCCCTGCCCGGGGTGCGCTCAGGGGGCCCCGGTGACAGGGGAACTGGCGGCAGGGCTCGCTCTGGCAGGAGGGTTGCTCCGCCGGGCCGGCCGGGCGTTGCCCCTTGTGCGGGCCTCTGCCCCGGCCCGCCGCCTGCGCCGCCGGCCGCGGGCCGTACGCCTGGTGGACCCGCGCCAGCCCCGCATCAACCGAAGGGAACTCTTTACCCGGTGGGGACACGTCTTGACGCAGGGGGTCTCGACGACCGTCGCCGCCCGCCTGACCGTCTCGGAAGAGCCCCCGCCCCCCTCGGCCCGCCTGCCCCACTACCTGCCGGCCGAGCGTCGTCGCCTCCTGGAGGTGCTGGCCCGCTGGGGGGAACCGGCCCGGCCCCCAGCAGGGCTCCCCGGCAACGCCATCCGCCTGGAGGGGGACTGCCGGGCCTGCGGCCTCTGCGCCCGCTTTTGCCCCGGCGGGGCGATTCGCTTTCACACCGAGGAGGACCGCTTCCATCTCACCTTCCGGCCGGCCCTCTGCCTGGGCGAGGACTGCCTCCTCTGCCTCCTGGCCTGCCCGGAGGAAGCCCTGGCCTCCACCGCTGCCGAGGACCCCTTTTCCCCGAGGGAGCACCTGCTCCTTGTGGGGGGTCTGGCCCCCTGCCGGCGCTGCGGTGCGCCCTGCAACGCGGCCCTGGGAGAACTCTGCTACGTCTGCCGCCAGGCGGAGAAACGCGCCCCGGCCGGCCTGGGGGACCTCTGGCCGGCCGGCGGCCCGACCACGCCGGCTAACGTCGCCGAATAAGCGCTCTCCCCAAGCCCTGCTGCCCTCCTCTCCCCCATAAAAAACTCCCCCTGGCGAGGGAGCCTTTCGGCTCGTCTCTCACCAGGGGCACTAGGGGAAGGGAGTATCTATAGTATACCATGAATCGGTTTTTTTGCAAATCGGGTTGGTTGCCGTGATTGTGATCGGCAACACCTCCCTGCCCCTGGGCTGAGCCGCCCGTCCAGACGGTACCGGGCCGGAGGTTGCCCCCTCCAGTACAATCAATCCGTCCCTGCACTCCTCTGGGGTACCTTCCTCTGGCTGTCCAGCAGGTGCAGCAGGGCCAGCCAGGGATGTCGGTAGACCATCCGCGGCCCGGCGTAGCGCATCACCCGGCGAATCTTTTCCCGTTGGTCCGGCCGGTAGCAGTGAATCGGGCAGCGGGCGCAGGTGGGCTTGTCTGCCCCAAAGGGGCATTGCCGGAGCCGCCGGCGGGCATACTCGAGCAGGTCCGCACACTCGGGGCAGAGGACACCGCTCGTTCTGTGGTGGTCGTGGCAGTAGAGGCGAAGCATCGCCGCGACCGTCCTTTCTTCCCGGCGGAGGCGGCGTTCCAGAGCAGCCACTCTACCCCTCCCCCGGCCGGCCGGCGAAAAAGCGGGCCAGCCGGCGGCAGGCCTCCGCCAGGTCCTCCAGGCCGGCCGCGCCGTAGGAGAGGCGCAGGAACCCCTCCCCGGCCGGCCCGAAAAGGCTCCCCGGAATCGTGGCCACGTGGGCCTCCTCCAACACCGCCAGGGCAGTAGCCGGCGAGTCGCGGCAGCCGGCCACCCGGACAAAGGCGAAAAAGGCCCCCCTTGCCGGCCGCCAGGAAAGGCCCGGAATGCGGGCCAGTTCCTCCGCCAGCAGGCGGCGACGCCGCTCCAGGACGGCCAGCCGGTCGGCCAGGTAGTGCGACGACTCGCGCAGCGCACCCAGGGCCGCCTTTTGCGCAATCACCGGGGCACAGATGACCATCGTGTCCTGCACCTTGAGGGCCTGAGCGATAAACTCGGCCCCGGCGACCATGTAGCCGACCCGCCAGCCGGTCATGCCGTAGGCCTTGGAGAAACTGCCGATCGTGATGACCTGCTCGCGCATGTCGGGGAGGGCGGCCAGGCTCAGGTGGCGGGCCCCCTCGTAGAGAAAGTGGCGGTAGGTCTCGTCGGTGACAACCGCGATGCCCCGCGCCGCCGCCTCCCGACCGATGACGACCAGTTCGTCTGGGTCATAGACCGCGCCGGTGGGATTGTTCGGCGTGACCAGGACCAACGCGCGGGGCGGCGGGTCCAGGTAGGGGCGCAAGTTCTCCAGGCGCAGGGCAAAGCCGCTTTCCTCGGAGAGGGGGACAGAGACAGGAACCCCGCCGGCCAGGCGCACCGCCATCTCGTGGTTGAAAAAGAAGGGGGCCGGCAGGAGCACCCGTTCCCCCGGGTCAAGCAGGGTGAGCATGGCGGTCAGGAAGGCCTGGTTTGCCCCGGCGGTAATCAGCACCTCGGTCTCAGGGTCGCAGCGGAGGCCGTTCTGCGCGGCCAGGTCGGCGGCGAGCGCCGCCCGCAGAGCGGGGAGGCCGGCGTCGGGGCTGTAGATGTGCGTGTCCGGCTCCTCCAGGGCCTGCCGGGCGGCGGCGAGGAGGGCCGGGGAGGGCGCGATGTCGGGGATCGCCTGGCCCAGGTTGATGACGCGGACGCCGGCCCGGCGCAGCGCGGCCATGCGGGTCTTGACCTCGTCCATCAGGGCCGGGAGCAACTGACGAACGCGCTCGGAGATGTGCATGGCTTTACCTCGTTACGGCCCCACCTCCAGCAACAGCAGTTGGGCGAAATCGTCCGGCCCCAGCAGGTCCAGGTTCGTTTCCTGCGAGGGCGGGTAGGCGCTGAGGGCCTCCTCCTGGGTGGGACCGGCCCCGTCCGGCCAGGCCCAGTCTATGATGCGGGTGTGGTTTGTGTCGGCCGGCCCGCCGCCAAAGCGCCATTGTGCCGCCATCGGCTCGACGTCGCGCACCCGCCAGACGCCGCTGGCAGGATACCCCTCCTGCCCCAGCACCACTGCCAGGTAGCGCCAGGCCTCCGGGGTCTCCCCCAGCACCTCCTTGGGCACGCGCACCGTCACCTTGCGCTGAACCGGGTCGGCAATGATGGCAAAGGGGGTGTCCACCTGCTCCGGCTTGCCGTCGGCGCCGGCCCGGTAGAGGCCGGGATACCACCCCTCCACCCAGATGGCGTACTCCCAACCGTCCCCTTCGGCCAGGGCTGCGTTGCGCCCCGGCAGGAGCAACCGCGCCCCGCCGCCGCCGGGACCGTCCTGGTCAATATAGATGTCAAAGGTCTGCACCGAGAGGCCGTTCGGTGAGTTCCAGACATTCTCCACCGGGCCGGCCAGTTCGAACTTGAAGACGATATTCTCCTCATCATAGCCCACGGTGAAGGTGAGCAGGTCAAAGCAACCCGCGCCAAAGACCCCGTCCAGCGGGTAGGTGTAGAAGCCGGGGCCGTAATCGTCCCCCGACGGGTCCGCCACCGTCAGCACCGTGGTCGTCCGCCCCAGGTCGGGGATGACCACCTGGCCCACCCCTTCCGCCGGGAGCACCTGAACGTCCCGCGGCCGTTGTTCCACGCTCACAGCCCACTGCGAGACGACCGCCCGCATGTAGAGGAGGTCGCCGGCGTCAAAACGGCCCAGCAGGTCAAAGGGGAGCGCCACCTCCAGGACGTGCCCCCCGGCCGCCGTTGCGGTGATGACCTGGGCTTTGCCCCACTCGTTCTTACCCAGGGCCGGGGCGAGGGTGGCGGAGGCGGCGCCGTTCTCGTCCACCTCCAGGGCGACCTCGTAGGCCGCGCCAAAACCGAGCACGGTGCGCTCCTCCAGGCCCAGGCCGTAGCGGGAGAAACTGTTGACCGCCTCTGCGCCGGGGACGGAGAGGTACAGGCCTACCCGCGTGTCCCGGTCGGCCAGGGCCGCCCAGTCGTCCCCGGCGTCCAGGCGCAGATAGAGGGCCTTGGCGTCCAGGCCGTAGTAGAGGCGCAGGACGACGGGGCCGGCCGGCGCGTCATAGGCCCCGGCGGCGTCCCACTCGCCCCCGCCGGCGGTCCCGTCTATCTGCGGGGTAAAGAGTTTGCTCAGTGGGCGGCTGGGAGTGGCCGGCCGCTCGGCGATGATCGGGACGTAGAGAAAATCGGGCACCTCCTCGCCGAGCAGTTCGTAGATGCGCATCAGGGTGCTGCGGAACTGCCGGTCGAAGGAGGCGTCGTCGCCCGAATCCTGGTCCGCGCCGTACCACCAGAACCAGTCCGAGCCTTCGGCGGCGTAGACCAAGTCCAGCACCTCCGCCAGGGTGGCCTCGTCTACGGCCCGCTTGCCCGAGACATACTCCTGCACGCGGTCGCGCACCGTTTTGAGGTACTCCCAGGCGCGGTTCTCCTCCTCCTCCCCGATCCAGGTGCGAAAGTCATGGCCGATCCAGGAGCCGGCCCAGAGTTCCCCCAGGGTCGGCTGCTCGGGGAATCGCTCCAGGTACTCGGAGGGGGTCACTGTCACCAGGTTAGGGTCCTCGGAGAGGAGACGGTAGAGGGTGTGGAGGAACGCTTTGCCGTCGTTGTCATAGTATTCCCAGGCGTTCTCCCCGTCCAGGATGACGCTGACCAGGTGCGGGCCGGCCGCCCCCTCCTCCTCCAGGCGGTCCCGAATCGCGTGGAGCCGTTGGATCAAGTCCTGCGCGGCCTCTTCGCCCGGCGTGCCGGAATAGGTAAAGCCGACCTTGTCCGAAAGGAGGTGGTCGCGAAAGAGGATCGCCACCGGCGGGTTGCGCCCGTCGCTGACATAGTAGGGCCGGTAGAGGGTGTCGGCCTCCTGCACCGTCTCCTGCCCGTCGCGGCTAAAGCCGGGCAGGCCCAGCGAGTAGGCCAGCACCTCCTCGTCGGAGGCCATCCACTCGATGCCGGCCTGGGAGACCATCGTAACGATCTGCTGGGCGACGGCCCCCTCGGCCGGCCACATCCCCCGCGGGGGTTGCCCCAAGTGCTCCTGGTAGAGTTCGACCCCCTTTTGCACCTGGGCGATGGCATCCCGCCCATAGACGAACGCCTCCCGAGGCAGGTCAAGTTTCGGCTGGGCCACCCGCGCCAGCCCCGTATCCACCAGCAGGGGCAGGATCGGGTGGGCGTAGGGGGTCATGGTCACCTCGATCTGGCCGGCCTCCTGGAGCCGCCGGTGGATCGGGACGACCTCCTGCACCAGTCGCAGGTGCTCCTGGAGGACGGTTGCCTTGGCCTCCTCGCTATAGCCGCGCCCCTTTTCCACCAGGGCCTTCAGGGGTTCCTGGGCCAGCCAGTCGGGGTCGGTCCAGGCCAGGTTGAAGAGGACCTGCAGGTCGCGAAAGTCCTGCTCGGACCAACGGCCGGCGGTGGCCTCCAGGCCGGCCCGGCTGAAATCGTCGCCGCGCATTTCGAGGAGTTCCTGGTAGCGGGGAAAGCGGGCGATCACCTTGCGGTTCGTGTCGAAAAAGCGTTCCAGGAGAAAGACCTTCTGCTCGATGGTGAGGTCGGCGGCCGGCACCTCGGTCAGCACCCAGTAGGTGTCCTTGGCGCCGGCGGCGATCGTGTCCAGTTGGCGGAGCAGGCTGGGGGTCAGGTTGAAGGTGACGTGGATGTTGGGGTACTGCTCGACCAGCGCGGCCATGTCCACATAGTCCTTGGCCGCGTGCACCCGCACCCAGGGCTTGGCGTAGATGCCGGTTTCGGGGTCCTGGTAGTAGAGCGGCTGGTGTTGGTGCCAGATGATGGCCACGTAGAGGGGGGGTTCCGCCGGGACGGCGGTGGGGGAGGGTGGGGCCGGCACGGTCGGCGCGGCGGTCGGGGCCGGCGTGGGGCTGGGCATTGGCGAGGGGGTGGGCCCACAACCGGCGAGGAGCAGGAGCAAGGCCATCCAGAGCCAGCATTTCTTCATGGTATCCTCCGTTGGGGTACGAGATCGCACCGGCGATCATCCCATCCAACACGCTCTTCAGAAAGACCGGTCCCTACTCAGGGCGTCGTCGTCTCGGTGATCGGGGCCGTTTCCTCCATAGTGGGGGCAGGCGGCAGCGTCGGGGCCGGCGGGAGCGGTGTTTCGGTTGGCGGCGGGAAGCGTTCAATCACCGCCCTGTCCCGCAGTTCCTGGAGCCAGGCCTCAACGGCCTCCTGGGCCTGCCGGTCCAGTTCCTCCTGGTCAATCGGGTGCTCAGGGTCGTACTCGTGCAGCCAGATGATCTGGTAACCGAACTGGCTCTCGATGACCGGGCTTACCTCGTTTGGCTCCAGGGAAAAGGCGACTTCCTCAAACTCGGGCACCATGCGGCCTCGCCCGAACCAGCCCAGGTCGCCGCCCTTTTCCCGGCTACCCGGGTCATCGGAGTAGGTGAGGGCCATCTCGATAAAGCGCGCGCTCATCGTCTCCGGGTCGCCCTCGACGATATAGTTGCGAATCTCCTCGGCCAGGACGGCGGCGGGCTTGACCCAGATCTCGCGCAGGTGCACACGGCCGGCCGCCTCATCCCGCTCGACCAGTTGGAAGAGATGGTAGCCGCGGTCATCCTCGACGATCTCGCTGACCTGCCCCGGCTCGGTCAGGGCCAAGACGGCCGCCTCGGCCTCGGGGGTGAGGGTGCCGTCGCCCTGCTGCACCCAGCCGATGTCGCCAGCCCGGCCGGCCGACTCCTGGTCCGCCGAGTGCAGGACGACCGCCTCGACAAACTCCTGACGGTTGTCGCGGACCCCCTCCACCAGCGCGTGGGCCATCTGCTCGCCGTTGAGGATCAGGATACGGCGGATGTGGATGCGGTCGGGATTGGCCTCATCCCGCTCGACCAGTTGGAGGAGGTGGTAGCCCGTATTGTCCTCCACAACCTCGCTGACCTGGTTCGGTTCGCTCAGGGCAAAGGCGGCCGCCTCCACAGCCGTGGAGAGGGTGCCATCGCCCCGCTCGATCCAGCCCATATCGCCGCCCTGGGAGGCAGTGTCCTCATCCTCAGAGCGATCCTGAGCCGTCAGGGAGAAATCGCGCCCCTCGTCTCGGATGAGGGAAAGGACCTCCTCGGCCACGGGCCGGCGGTCGTCAGGAACAAGAAGGCGCCGCAGATGGACCCGCTCCCCGTCCCGCTCGACCAGTTGAAAGATGTGCCAGCCGTTTTCGTCCAGTACCGGGTCGCTGACCTGGCCGGCTTCGCTCAGGGCAAAGGCGGCCTCTTCCAGGAGGGGAGAAAGGGCGCCGTCCCCTTGCCGGACCCAGCCGATGTCGCCGGCCTGGTCGCGCCGGGCAGTATCGTCGGAGTATTGCACCACGGCCTGAATAAAGGTCATCTCCCCCTGCAGGGCCCGCTGGGCCTCAGCGATTCGCTGGCGGCGGTCCTGGATCAGGATGTGCGAGGCGTGCACCTGCTCGGCGGTCTTGGGCAGATCCTCGGCCAGCCGCTCCTGCACCTGCTGCCGGAGCGCACCCATGCGCGCGCTGTGGCGCACGATGGCGATATAGTCATCCAGCGTCAGGTCCAACTTGCCCACACCGTATGCAACGACCGCTTCACGGAGGAAATTGTAGCGTGCGCTCAGCAGGGTACGCAGTTGTGCCTCGCGCTCCGCCGGCGAGTAGGTGTGGACCGGGGTTGGAGTCGCCGCCGTCTCGGTGACCGGGGTAGTCTCGATGGGGGAGGTCTCGGTGATCGGCTGAGGGTCGGGAAGGAGCCATGCGTTGGCGTCCTGGTCGGTCACGACAATCCCCAGTTCTCGGGCCCCCTGCGTGAGGATGATGTCGTCGAGCAGGGCCTGCATCGTCCCCTGATCAATCGGCGACTTGCGCACCTGAACCAGTTCGAGCAGTTTGTCCCGCTCTTCCAGGGCCAGGGCCCGTTGTTGCTCCTCGGTCATGGTGATACCCATGCTGGCATAGAGTTCCGCCCGGTTGCGAATCTCCCCCCACTCGGTGATCAGTTGCAGCCGGCGGGCTCCCCAATAGTCCTCCATCAGGACATCTTCGCCGTTCACCCGGGCAATGACCCGACTGGGGACGGCGATGGCGTCCCAGTACCAGGAAAAGGCCAGGGCCGCGACCGAGATGACCCCGATGACCACCAACACCGTGATAAAGATCTGCTGGATTCGCCGCTCTCGCTCCCAACGCGACCGTTCGCGCTTGGTCATGCGCCGACGAGGTTGAGAAAGGGTCCGTTTCTTTTTCGCCATTGCCTCCACCCTTGTTTGGATCCTAATGATCCGGTCAGAGTTACCCTCTGGGAGCTGTGCTCGGAGGGTATGCCTCTACCGCTCCGTAGACGAGCGCACCTGGTACAGGGTTCCACAAGTTCGTACCGGACATCTCGGCCGCACGGTAGAATCCGCCGGCTTTTAACGTTCGAACGCACAAGGTCCCAACGTGCAACCCTACTCAGCGGGCCGTATGGATGCGCACAAAGGGGAGCAGGGCCATATGCCGGGCCCGCTTGATCGCCACGGCCAGGGCCCGCTGGTGCTTTGCGCAGGTACCCGTGCGCCGTCGGGGCAGAATCTTGCCCCGGTCCGAGATGAAGCGTTGCAACCGCTTGACATCCTTGTAATCAATGTGCTCGATGCGGTCCACGCAAAAAGCACAGACTCTGCGTCGGCCTCGCGGCCGTTCTCGTTCGAAAGACAATGCTTCCTCCTAAATCTGTTATACCCGCGCCCATGGCCCCCGGGCGGTCAGACAGGCAGGTCACCCGGTAGGAAGGAGGGCTTTAGAAGGGCAGTTCCTCTTCGATCTCCAGGTCGCCGTCCTCAAACTCGGGGAGTTCTTCCCCCGTCTCGACGGGAGCAGTCGGCCGGCTTTCCAGCATAATCATGTCCTGGGCCACGACCTCCGTCGTGTAGCGACGGATGTTGTCCTGTCCCTCCCAGGAGCGAGTCTGCAAGCGTCCTTCGACATAGACCAGCCGGCCTTTGGTCAGGTAACGGTTGCAGATCTCGGCCAGGTTGCCCCAGGCCACGATGCGCACCCACTCGGTGGCCTCCTGGGGCTCCCCCGTATTGGGGTCTTTCCAGGTGCGGTTGATGGCGATGCGAAAGTTGGTCACCGCCCTCCCCTGCGGAGTGTAGCGCATCTCCGGGTCGGCACCCAGCCGGCCGATCAGTATCACCTTGTTCAAACCTCGAGAAGCCATGGTACCCTCCTGCTTACTCCGTGCCCTGCCGGCTTGCCGGCGGAACGTTGGCCGAGGTCGCCGGCACGAACAACAGATTGCAGCACCTACTCGGGCCGACGGGTCAGCAGGTACCGCAGAATCCCGTCGGACAGTTTCAGCACCCGTTCCAACTCGCCCAGGTGCTCCGGCTCGAGGGCAAAGTAGGTCAGGACGTACAAGCCCTCCTCGACCTTGTCAATCGGATAGGCCAGGCGTCTCCGGCCCCAGGGTTCGTTGTGGACGACGCTGTGCACCTTTCCCCCCAGCGTCTCGACCGTTTCGTGGACCCTTTCCACAAGGGTCTCGATGCCCTCTTCGTCCCGGTCCGGCCTGATGATGTACATCAACTCGTAGTTTCGCACCATATACCGTCTCCTTTCTACGGGTTTGCCTCGGGTTCATGCGGGGTGGCACGGCCCGAAGCAGAAAGGTCCGCGGGGGAGGGGGCACAACCGGCACCTCACCTCACCCAAGCGCGCTCATTATACCACCGAACCCGCCGGTTGGCAAATCGGCCCTTCCTGTGATACAATAGGCCCGGCAAGGAGGCCGTTGCTTGACGACTCAGCAAAGGAGGTCCACGTTGACAGAGCAGACTTTGCGCATCGGGGTCTTTGTCTGCGAGTGCGGGCTGAACATCGCCGGCTCGCTGGATTGTGAGGCCGTCCGCACCTACGCCGAGGGACTGCCGGGGGTCGTCGTTGCTGCGCGGAACAAGTACACCTGTTCCGACCCCGGCCAGCAGGAGATCAAGCGCCACATCCGCGAGTACAAACTCAACCGCGTTGTGGTGGCCTCCTGCTCCCCCCGCCTGCACGAGCCCACCTTCCGCCACTGCATCGCCGAGGTCGGGCTGAACCCCTACCTCTTGACGATGGCCAACATCCGGGAGCACTGCTCCTGGGTGCATCTGCACGACCGCCAGGCGGCCACGCACAAGGCCCAGGAGATTGTCCGGGTGGCTGTGGCCCAGGCCCGCCATCTGCTGCCCCAGCAGGAGGCCCGCATTCCGGTGACCCGGGCGGCCCTGGTCATCGGCGGCGGCGTGGCCGGCATCCAGGCCGCCCTCGACCTGGCCGACGCCGGCCACCAGGTCTACCTGGTGGAAAAAGAGCCTTCCATCGGTGGGATTATGGCCCAACTGGACAAGACCTATCCCACCATGGACTGTTCGATATGAATTCTTGGTCCCAAGATGATGGATGTCGGTCGACATCCCAAGATCACCCTCCTCACCTACAGCGAGGTCGAGACGATCAGCGGCTATGTGGGCAATTTTACCGTGCGCGTGCGCAAAAAGGCCCGCTACGTCAACGAAACCGAGTGCACCGCCTGCGGCGAATGTGAGCCGGTCTGTCCGGTCGTCACCCTGGACGAGTTCCAGATGGGCCTCTCCTCCCGCCGGGCCATCTACCTGCCCTTTCCCCAAGCCGTCCCCTCGGCCTACCTGATTGATATCGAAAAGTGCCTCGGCGATGAGCCGATCGCCTGTGGCAAGTGCATGGAGCGGTGCGACAAGCAGTGCATTGACCTGGACGACCAGGACCGCATCATCGCGTTCGATGTCGGGGCGGTGGTCGTGGCCACCGGCATGGATCTTTACGACCCCACGCCGCTGGACGAGTACGGTTATACCCGCTATCCCGACGTCATCACCAGCATAGAGTTTGAGCGGCTGATCTCGGCCGGCGGGCCCACCGAGGGCCACCTGATTCGCCTCAGCGACCGCCAAAAGCCGCAGCGAATCGCCTTTATCCAGTGCGTCGGCTCCCGCTCCACTACCCGCGGCAACCCCTACTGCTCCAACATCTGCTGCATGAACACGGTCAAGGACACCCTCCTGCTCAAAGACCACTACCCCGAGATCGAGGTTACCGTCTTTTACATGGACATCCGCGCCTTTGGCAAGGGGTTCGAGGACCTCTACCGGCGCAGCCGCGAGGCCGGCGTCCGCTACATCCGTGGTCTGCCCGGCGAGGTGGAACAGGTGGACGGCCGGCTGCTCCTGACCGTGGAAAACACCACCGCCAACCGCATCGAGCAGCACCCGGCCGATATGGTGGTGCTCTCGGTCGGGGGCATCCCCCGTCAGGAGAGCGAGCCGATTCGCCAACTGCTGACCCTCTCCCGCTCGCCGGACGGCTTTTTGCTGGAGGCCCACCCCAAACTGCGGCCGGTGGACGCGCCCAGCAAGGGGGTCTTTTTTGCCGGTTGTGTCGAGTCGCCCAAGGACATCAAGGACAGCGTCACCCAGGCCGGTGCGGCGGCGGCCCGGGCGCAGATTCTGCTCAACCAGGACCATATCACCCTGGAGGCGATCACGGCGGTCGTCCATGTGGAAAAGTGTACCGCCTGCGGCCTCTGCGTCCGCGTCTGCCCCTTTGGGGCGATCGAGTGGGAAAAGAAACAGCCGGCCCGCGTCATCGAGGCGGCCTGTGCCGGTTGCGGCACCTGCGCTGCCGAATGCCGCTTTGGGGCGATCGAGATGCGCCATTTTAGCGACCAGACCATCATCGCCCAGATCGAGGCGATGTTGGACCTTCCCCATCCCGAGGAGGTCGTGGTCGCCTTTGCCTGCAACTGGTGCTCCTATGCCGGGGCCGACCTGGCCGGCACCTCGCGCCTGCAATACCCTCCCAACGCCCGCCTGGTGCGCACAATGTGCAGCGGCCGGGTGGACCCTGCCTTTGTCTGGCAGGCCTTCCAACTGGGCGCGCCGGTCGTTCTGGTCTCCGGTTGCCACTTTGCCGACTGCCACTATATTGACGCCAACCGTCAGACGGTGCGCCGGGTGGACGCCCTCTGGGATGCCCTGGAAAAGCAGGGCCTTCGTCCCGAACGGTTGCAGTTGGAGTGGGTCAGCGCGGCCGAGGGGCAAAAGTGGGCCTGGGTGATGGAGAATATGGAGCGGCTGCGGGCCACGGTGACCCCGGAGGAGGTTGCCCAGACCCGCGAGCGGTTGGCCGGCGTCAAGGTGCCCGCGCCCCAGCAGTGGCGGGACGGCGGCCCCCGGCCGGCCTCTTTCCGCTGCATGAACTGCGGCCACACCTGGTCCCAGGACTACGACCCCATGCGCCACGAGCGGCTCTGCCCGAACTGCCGCTCCAACAGTGTGCGCCGGCTAAGGTAGGGGGCGGGAAGCCCTGCTCTGCAAACCCTTGGGCCGCCCCTGCGCCCAATCCCCGCTCGTAATTGCTCACCGCCGAGTCGCAGAGCACGCAGAGGGATACTTTGGGGGCCGCAGAGAACCCCCTTGTCCGCTGTGAAAATTGGAGAGCGGCACTTTTCCCCTTACCGTCGGGGATGGGAGAGGCGACGGGCAATCTCCTCTCCCGACACCGCGTGCCGGCAAATCGGGCAAGTGCTGGGGGTTCCCCCTCCGCCGGTGGTGGTGGCCCGCCGGCCGGAGATGGAAGGACCGGCCCGGTCCCTGTATGCGCAGGGGTTGCCCGGCCTGTCGCTACCGGCCGGCCCTGGCCTCCTCGACGATGCGCACCCCCGCGCCGGCACCGATGCGGTTGGCCCCGGCGACGACCATCTTGCAGGCATCGGCAAAGGTGCGGATGCCGCCGGAGGCCTTGACGCCGACCTCCGGCCCCACGGTCTGGCGCATCAAAAGCACATCATAGACCGTCGCCCCCCCGTGGCTGAACCCGGTGGAGGTCTTGACGAAATCGGCGCCGGCCTGAACGCACAACCGGCAGGCACGCACCTTTTCCCCATCGTCGAGCAGGGCCGTCTCGATGATGACCTTGCAGAGGGCCCCGCCGTCGTGGCAGGTCCTTGCCACCCGGGCGATCTCGTCCCGCACGGCCCTGTCGTCGCCGGCCTTGAGGTCGCCGATCGAGAGGACCATGTCCACCTCGTCGGCCCCGGCCTGGATGGCCCGCCGGGTCTCCAGCACCTTGACGGTGGGGGTGTTGGCCCCCAGGGGAAAGCCGACCACGGTGCAGACGGCCACCTCGCTTCCCTGGAGCAGGCGTGTGCAGAGGTGGACGTGGCGAGGGTTGACGCACGCGCCGGCAAAGCGGTAGCGGAGCGACTCCTGACAGAGGGAGGTGATCTGGTCGGGGGTGGCCTCTGGTTTCAGGAGGGTGTGGTCAATCAGGCCGGCCAGGTCGGCGGCCGGGTCCACCTCCTGCCAGCGGCCGGCCCAGGCCTCCGCCCGGGGTTGCAACAGTTCGCCGGCGCGGGCCTCACACTCGCCCGTGCAGGTCCCGCAGAGGGGACAACCCCCGGCGGCGGCCTTTTCGTTCAGCACCGGCAGGAGGTCGGCCAGGGTGATGGCCAGCAGGTCGGCGGCATTGGTCGGGTTCATCGGCACCTCCTCGTCGCCAGCCTACCAGGGTATCTTTTCCCGCAGGAAGGAGAGAAGGTTCCCCTCCTGGACCCGTTCCTGCTCCATCGTGTCGCGGTCGCGGACGGTGACGGTGCCATCTTCCAGACTTGAAAAGTCCACGGTGATGCAGTAAGGTGTGCCCACCTCGTCCATGCGACGGTAGAGCCGGCCGATCGCCCCGGTGTCGTCATAGATGGTGCGCATGTGCGGGCGCAGCCGGCCGGCGATGCGCCGGGCCATCTCGACGAGTGCGGGCTCGTTCCGCTTGAGCGGAAAGACGGCCACCTTGATCGGGGCCAGGAGGGGGTGCAGTTTCAGGACGACGCGCTCGCGCCCCCGCACCTCCTCCTCGTGATAGGCGTCAATCAAAAAGACCAACAGGGCCCGGTCCACCCCGCCGGAGGGCTCGATGATATGGGGAAACAGGTGTTCGCCGGTCTGGTCATCAAAATACTCCAGCGAACGACCGCTGTACTCGCTGTGCTTGCGCAGGTCGTAATCGGTGCGGTTGGCGATCCCCTCCAGTTCCTTCCAGCCCATCGGGTCGGGAAAGCGGTACTCGATATCGTAACAGGCCGCGGCATAGTGCGCCAGTTCGTGCTCCTCGTGCCGGCGGATGCGCAGGTGCTCCGGGGTAACCCCCAGGTCGGTGTACCAGCGCATGCGTTCCTCCAGCCACTCCTGATGAACCCGTTCGGCGTCCTCCGGCCGGACAAAGTACTCCAGTTCGAACTGCTCGAACTCGCGGGTGCGGAAGGTAAAGTTGCCGGTAACGATCTCGTTGCGAAAGGCCTTGCCGATCTGGGCGATCCCAAAGGGCAGTTTCGGGGTGGGGCGAGCAGTGTTGCGGACATTTTCAAAGTTGACCAAGATGCCCTGGCAGGTCTCCGGGCGCAGGTAGGCGACGGCGGCGTCGTCCTCCACCGGGCCGACGAAGGTTTTGAACATCATGTTGAACTGACGGGGCTCGGTCAGGTCGGTTCCGCCGCAATTCAGGCAGCGCATCTCCTCCAGCAGGTCGGCGCGGAAGCGGTGGTGGCAGTCTCGGCACTCCACCAGGGGGTCGGTAAAACTTTCCACGTGGCCGGAGGCGATCCAGACCTGGGGGGACATTAGGATGGAGGCATCCACGCCCTCCACATCGGGGCGTTCCCAGACGACGCGGCGCCACCAGGCTTCTTTGACGTTGCGCTTCAGTTCCGCGCCCAACGGGCCGTAATCCCAGGTGCTGGCAAACCCGCCATAGATTTCACTGGAGGGAAAGATAAAGCCGCGTCGTTTGCACAGACTGACGATCTGGTCCAATGTCTTGGCAGCCATGCAATGTGTCCTCCTACACTCTATTCCTCGGCGGGTTCCGCTTCCTCCGCGCCGGCCCGGGGATGGGCCTCCTCGTAGGCCTCGTGGAGTTGTCCGGTGGCCAGGTGGGTGTAGATCTGGGTGGTGACGATCGAGGCGTGGCCCAGCATCTCCTGGACGCTGCGCAGGTCCACCTTGCGCTGGAGGGCATGGGTGGCGAAGGTGTGGCGGAGGGTGTGGGGGGTGACGTCGTAGAGGCCGATCTCCTCGGCGTACTTTTTCAGCATCAGCCAAAAGCCCTGGCGGGTCATCTTGCGGCCGCGGCGGTTCAGGAAGAGGTGCTCTTCCTCCTTGCTGCGGGCCAGGTGGGGCCGGCCCAGTTCCAGATACTCCCGCAGGGCCTGCACCGCCGTCGCGCTCAGGGGCAGGATGCGCTCCCGGTTGCCCTTGCCCACGCAGCGCACATCCCCTGTGCCCAGGCTGACATCTTCCCGGGTCAGGCGGATGATCTCACTCGTGCGCATGCCGGTGGCGTAGGCCAGTTCCATCATCGCCCGGTCGCGCAGGGCGATCGGGGTGTTGGAGCGGGCCGGCAGTTCCAGTAGTTCGTCTATTTCCTCGGGGGTCAACACCCGGGGAAGTTTGCGCGAGACTTGCGGCAGGGCAATCCCCTCGGCGGGGTCCTCGGCCAGGTGGCCCTCATTTTTGAGGAAACGGAGGAACGAGTTTACCGCCGACATGCGCCGGGCAATCGTGGCGGGGGTATATTTTTCTCCCTTCAAAAAGGAGAGAAAGGCCAGCAGGTCCTCCCGGCTGAGTTCGCTCCAGCCCCAGAAGGTGCGCTCCTCTTTCAGGAAGGCGAGGAACTGCTTCAGATCGGTGTAATAGGCCGAGAGGGTGTTGGGCGAAAAGCCCCGTTCGACTTCCAGGTGCTCCAAAAACGCTTCGAGCAGATCCATCATAACCTCCTATAACGATTAGTTCACCACACGCGGCCCATTCCCGGAGTTTGTGGTTATGTCAAAGGGGGCTCCCCCCTCACTCCCTGGCCCCCTCTCCCCCCGCATCGGGCCCAACGAGGGAACTCGGCCGGCCGGGGTTGCCTCTCTCTCGCCTTGTGCTCCTTCTCTGCCCGGCGGGGGGAGAGGGGGAAACTGCCGGCCGGGCCGGGCAGAGCATACCCCGATGGCGTCTCAAAATCTTGGTGGTAGGCATGGGAGGGGGAGACCGGGGGGACAAAATTCGGTACGAACTTGCGAAACCCCAAGCTTCCCGGCGGTCTCGGCGTGCCCGGCGGCAAGACACATTTTTGCAGGGGAGTCCATCAGGGTCTCTCTTCGTGGGAGGCCGGTTCCCCAAACTGCCGTCGGGCTTGTTGTACAAAGATCTCCGCGGTCTCGCCGTCGTACAGGCAGACCCGCACCTCGCGGAGGGCGGTCGGGGCCTCTTTTTCCAGGAACCCGGCAATCGTCTCCAGGAGGATGCGGGCACAGCGCTCCCTGGGAAAGCCAAAGAGGCCTGCCGAGATGGCCGGCAGGGAGACGCTCCGGACACCATGCTCCTCGGCCAGGCGCAGCGCGCTGTGCACCGCGCCGGCCAGTTTGGCGTCCTCGTCACCGCTGCCCCAGATCGGCCCGACGGCGTGGATGACGTAGCGGGCGGGCAACTGGCCGGCCCCGGTGATCGCCGCCGAGCCGGTGGGCACCCGGCCGTGCTCCCGTACCCAGGCGTTGCTCTCCTCCTGAATCTCCCACCCCCCCTGGCGCACGATCGCCCCGGCCACGCCGCCGCCGTGGGCCAAGCGCTCGTTGGCCGCGTTGACGATCGCCTCGACCGGCTCCTCGGTGATGTCCCCCTGGACGATTCGGAAGAGCGCCTCCTTTTGCCACTCGGCCAGCACCCGGTTCATACTCGTTCCCTCCTAGGCGTCGTCTCTCTCTGCCCAGCGGCCGGCCCAGGTCAGAAGGAGCCAGAGCAGGCCGGCGAGGCCCAAAAGGGTTAGCAGGCAGGCCATCCCGCCGATCCATCCCCCCCACCCGTAGCGCCACAGAATCAACCCGCCGCCCACAAGGAGCAGAATGAGGACAAAGCCGAGGAAGAGGTTCCGCTCGGTGCGGTGGCGATACGAGCGCAGATCACGATGGGGAGGTTTTCGTTCCACGGCATGGTCCTGAAACAAAAAGGCGCCAAGGCCCCTCTCTTTAGTTGCTCCTTTGCGCCTCGGTTGAGTTGAGCAGGTTACACCAACCGGGCCAGTTCGGTGGCCGTTCGTTTCATATCCAGAAAGACCAGCCCGAGTTTGGCGTTCTTGCGCGCCAGGGCGGTCAGCACGGCCTCTTCCCCGACCGACATCAGCAGGACATACCCCTCCGCTCCCCGGACAAAGACCTGGTCCAGTTCCCCCCGGCGCAGTTCACCGGCGATGCGCTCGCCCAGGGAGAGCATGGCCGCGCTCATCGCCGAGACACGGTCCTCCTCCACATCGGCCGGCAGCGCCGAGGCGATGATCAGGCCGTCCACACTGACCACCGCCGACGCCTCGATGTCGGGCGTCGTCATTTGCAGTTCTTTGAGCAGTTTGACCATTTCGTCGGTGCGCGTGGCCACCTCTGCCTCCTTATCCTTTCATGTCGGCGGGATCGCTCTGCCCGTATTCTAACACAAAGGGCGGCCCGATGCAACCCTCCCGTTCCAGGAGGGCCCGCTTCATCTCCACCCCGCCGCCGTACCATCCCAGGGAGCCGTCGGCCCGAACGACGCGGTGACAGGGGAGCAGAATCGGCAGGGGGTTGGCCCCTACCGCTGCCCCCACCGCCCGGGTGGCCCGGGGCCGGCCAATCGTCTGGGCGACCTGGGCGTAACTGCGTACCTGGCCGTAGGGAATCTCGGCCAACGCCCACCAGACCGCCCGCTGAAAGGGCGTTCCCCGCAGGTCCAGGGGTAGGTCAAAGTTCCGCCGCCGGCCGGCCAGATAGTCCTCCAGTTGGGCCGCTGCCTCCGCCAGAAGCGCACTCCCCTCGACCAGAACACGCTCTCCCAGGTGGCGGGCAACCCAGCGGTCCAGTTCCCCCTCGCCGGGCAGGGCGAGGCGGCAGAGACCCTGTTCCGTGGCCAGCAGGCGCAGCGGGCCCCAGGGGGAGGGGCAGCGGGTCCAGTAGAGCACGGCGGCCATCCCGGTCTTCCTTGTGGTCCAATCGCTAGCGGGTCGTCCCGGTAAAGCGGAAGCGGCGGATGTGCAGGGCCGGCACACGCACTGCCCCGAACCAACCGGACACCAGGCGGGTCTCCCGCCCGATCGCCACAATCTCGCTGAGGGCCTCCAGCGCGCCCTGGGTGAAGCGCAGGTCCCGCACCGGCCGGGTGATCTGGCCGTTCTCGATGAGAAAGGTGCCGTCGCGGGTCATCCCGGTGAGGATCGCCTTGAGCGGGTGGCTGGGATTGGTGTAGTGGAAGCGGGTCACCCACAGCCCGCGCTCGATCGAGCGGCCCAACTCCTCGCGGGGGGTGTCGCCGGGGGCCATAAAGAGGTGCAGCGGCATCGGGCCAAAGGTGTTGGGGGCGGGGAGGGCGTGGCCGGTGGAGGTGCGGCTCTCCTCCCGGCCGGCCGTGTACGTGTCATACACAACCGCCTCGGCGACGCCGTTGCGAATCAGGTCCACCCGTTGCTTGGGGACACCCTCAAAGTCGAACGGCATCGGCAGGCCGGTCGGGTCCAGGCCGTCATCCCAGATGGAGACCTCTGGCCCGACGATCTGTTCCCCCAGGCGCATGAAACTGCGCCCCTCCTGCAGGGCCATCGCCGAAAAGCCCAGGTAGGACATGTAGAGGAGCATCGTGCCCACGGCATACTCTTCCAGGACGACCTCATACTCGCCCGGCGGCAGGTCAATCGGGTCGGCACTGCGCAGCGCCTTGTCCACCGCCTCACGACCCAGTTGCTCCATATCCATATCGTCCATATCCAGGGCCACCGCCGAGGCGTGCCCCGAACCGCCCGTTTCCCCCATCACGACGGTGTTCAGTTCGGCCTGGGTGCGGGCGCCGTATGCCCGCACGCCCAACGAGTTGGCCACGCCGAGTTCGTGCCAGCGGGTGGAAAAGGCCCCGCTGGCCTTGAGGCCGTTCTCCTTGGCCAGCCGGCAGATGACCTCAACCCGCCGCGCCCGCTCCTCCGGGGAGCAGGAAGCGGTGCGCTCGGAGAACGCGTCAACCTGGGCGATCGGGGCTGGGCCGGGCAGGGAGCGAAAGTCGCTGTCCTCGGCGTAGAGCCGGGCGATGGCGATCGCCTGCTCGGTGGTCCTTGGGAGCGATTCGGGGGAGAGGTCGTCGGTGGCAGCGACGCCGGTGCGCCGGCCGACCACCGCCCGAATCGAGATGCGGGCCTCCTGCCGGGCCACGTTCTGGTGGATGTACGAGCTGGCAAAACGGGTCAGGGCCTCCTCGCCGGCGGAGAAGAGGATTTCGGTCTGGTCCGCGGTAGAGTGCCGCAGAACGGTCTCGGCGATCTGCTCAAACTTTTCACGACCGAACATCAGGGCCTCCTTGGATCGTTCATCGCGTATGGATTCTGTCTCTGGCCCTATCATATCATGACCGGGGGAGGACGTCAACCGGGGGGGAGTAGGCGTATGACCGATTTCGCAACCGGTCGTCTGACCTCGCTGTCCGTCCAGAGACGGCTGTTTGAACCGCCAAGGCGCCGAGGTCGCAAAGGTTTTGCGGGCGAAAAATCTTTTCCTTGGCGTCTTGCGGTAAACTCTACGGCATCTGGCCGGCTCTTTGAACCGCCAAGGCGCCAAGGTCGCAAAGGATTTGCGGGCGAAAAATCTTTTCCTTGGCGTCTTGGCGGTAAACTCTACGGCATCTGGCCGGCTCTTTGAACCGCCAAGGCGCCAAGGTCGCAAAGGATTTGCGGGCCAGAAATCTTTTCCTTGGTGTCTTGGCGGTAAACTACGGCATCTGGCTGACGGAACGCAACTACGGCGACCGGGCCGCCGACCAATCCAGCATGCTCCCGGCCTCCGCGGGCTCGACAAATCTCTGGACCTGGGGTATAAGAGAGGTAGTGCCTTGTGTGGGCAGGGCCCAGAGGAGACGGGGCAATGCAGGGGCAGTCCCGGCGGCAGGTCATCATCAACGCCGATGATTTTGGCCGTACGGCAGCCATCAACGCCGCCGTGCTGCGGGCACACCGCCAAGGCGTTCTGACCAGTGCCAGCCTGATGGTCAGCGGGGATGCCTGGGAGGAGGCCGTCGCGCTGGCCCGGGCCACCCCCACCCTGGCCGTCGGGCTGCACCTGGTCGTCTGTGGGGGGCGGGCCGTCCTGCCGCACCAGGAGGTTCCCCACCTGGTGGACGAGGCCGGCCACTTTTCCAACGACCCCTTCCGCACCGGCATGCGCTACCTTTGCAGCCGTGCCGCGCAGTCCGAACTGGCGCGGGAACTGACGGCCCAGTTCGAGCGCTTTGCCCAGACCGGACTGCCGCTCTCCCACGTGGACGGGCACATGCACCTACACGTTCACCCGACGGTGTTTCGCCTGTGGCTGCCGCTGGCGGTGGAGTACGGAGCACGAGGGGTACGGCTCCCCCGGGACGAACTGCTCCTGGCGTTGTGCCACGACCGCCGTCAGGCTATGACCAAGGCGGCGTGGACCCTTTCCCTGGCCCTGGTGAGCCGTTGGTGCCGGCGCCACCTGCGGCGTCACCGCTTTGCCCTTCCCCGCCGGGTCTATGGGGTGCTGCAGAGCGGCCGGATGGAAGAGCGCTATGTGCTGGAGGTGCTCCGCCGCCTGCTGGGGCCGGCCGAACTCTATTTTCACCCGACCACCACACCACAGCACGAGGCCCTGGGCCCAAACCCCGGCGACCTGGCGACGCTCCTCAGCCCGGCGGTGCGGGAGGCGATCGCCGCAGGTGGCCTGCAACTGGCGACCTATGCAACGCTGGCGCCGGGATAGCATTGCGCTGGCCTGATAGCAGTAGTTTGGGTCGAGGGTTTTTTCTACAGATGAAGAGAGGAGCGGATGGGCAATGTGGGTACGCCTGCTCTGGTGGCTGATTCTGTCCGGTTGGGTCTACTGGCTGGTTGCCCTGGTGATGGTGTACGAGTTCTTCCGCCCTCGCCGGCAGGCCGGACGGGAGTTCACCCCGCCGGTCTCGGTGCTCAAGCCGGTCAAGGGGCTGGACTTTCAGGCCTATGAGAACCTGGCCAGTTTCTGCTGCCAGGATTATCCCGACTATGAGGTCCTCTTTGGCGTGGCCGACCCGGACGACCCGGTCGTTCCGATCCTGGAGCAGTTGCAGCGCGATTTCCCGGAGCGGGGGATTCGCCTGGTCATTGCCGAAACGTTTGGGGCCAACCGCAAGGCCAGTTTGCTGGACCATCTGGTCCGCGAGGCGCGGCACGACATCCTGGTGGTGAGCGACAGCGACATGCGGGCCACGCCGGACTATTTACGGCGGGTGGTAGCCCCACTGGCCGATCCGGAGGTCGGGCTGGTGACCTGCCCCTACCGGGGCGAGGAGGCCCACAACCTCACCGCCGGCCTGGAGGCCTTGCACATGGGGGCGATCTTTCTCCCCTCCGTTGTTGTGGCGCGGCGGGTGATCGCTATGCGTTTTGCCATGGGGGCGTCGCTGGCGCTGCGTCGCCAGGACCTGGACCGACTGGGCGGTTTTGCCGCCATCGCCGACTATCTGGCCGATGACTACCAGTTGGGGGCGCGGATGGCGGCGGCCGGCCGGCGGGTACACATGTCGGACTATCTGATGACCTGTATCCTGGGTGCCCCGACCTTCCGGGAGCAGTGGAACCGGGAGGTGCGCTGGATGCGCTGCGTCCGGGTCAGCCGGCCGCTGGAATATCCCAGCCAATTGCTCTTTTACGGCACCCCCCTCTCGGCGGTTCTGGCCGTGGCGAACGAGTTCGACGGGAAAAGTCTGCGCATCCTGACCGCCTCGCTAGTGCTGCGCTGGGCGGTGGCCTGGCTGATCAGCCTCCGCACGGGCGACCGGCAGGTGCGCCGCTGGCTGCTCTGGCTGCCGCTGCGCGACCTGATGAGCGCGGCGATCTGGTGCGCCGCCATCCTGGGCCGGCGGATCGTCTGGCGGGGGGAGCGGTTCGTCCTGCAGGCCGGGGGCAGGATGCGGCCGCTGGCAAACCTCGCACCGGACAGGGAGGATGGCCGATTCTCCCCCCTTTCGCCGCCGAAACGGGTAGTGCGGGCTTTCGATCGAGGGCTGCGGCAGGTGCTCGGTGTGTTCGAGTTCTGTGACGACCCGGACTGCCTGCTGCGGGTGCGGGTGACGGTGGCGGCGCATCCTCTCCCGCTCCCCGACCGCCCACTCCCCAAGGGGGCGCCGGTCCTGGAACTGCACCTGTGGAACGAGCGTATCCCGCCCCTGCCGGCCGGCGGCCCGGACCTGGCCTGGGCCGCGCAGACCAGGCGCAAACTGGTTGCTTCCCTTCGCATGCTGGCCCGGGCCCTTTCTGAGGACCCCCGATTTACCGGCGTGCAGGCGATCGGGGGCATCACCGTGCTCTGCTTCTCCGGCGATGGCCGGCAGGAGGTGCACCTGTTCAGGCGGTTGGGCTTTACCGTGTTACCCTATCGGAACCCCTTGGGCCGTTTTGGGGAGTTTTGGGAGAACCTTTATACCTGGGGCATCATGTGGGCCTTTAACGAGGCGAGCCTGCGCCGGCGGCACCTGCTGGGGCTGCGCCGTGGCGAGGTCTGGATGACCAGGGAAGCGTTTCTGCGGCGGTATGGAGAAGAGGCCCCGCCTCTCTGACGGGGCCAATAGTCAAGAGCAGAGCAATTCGCGGCTACCCCTCGTCCAACAACCGCCGCTCCCCCTGCAGGGTGCGGATTTCGGTGATGTCCTGGGTGACCTCCAACGTGCCCCGGTAGTTGTCCTCCTGATCTCGGACGGCAAAGTAGCGGATGTGGATAAAGCGGCCGCGTTGCTGAATCCAGAACTCGGCCTCGTCCCGCCGGCCGCTGCGCAAGTCGTCCAGGATGCGCTGCACGCGGTGGACGCTCGTGGGCGGGTGGCACAACTGTACCCGCCGGCCGATGACCGCCGGCGTGCGCGGAAAGATGCGCCCGCGCTCGCTGAAAAAGCGTACCGTGTCGTTTTCGTCCACAAAGGTCACGTCCACCGGCAGGTGGTTCAGCAGCAGGTTGATCTGTTCCAGGGTCAGTTTGCCGGTCTGGAGAGGGAGCGCGCCGGCCGGCGCGGCGGCCTCTTCCGGGGGGATGGGCGGGGCGACCGGGGCGGCCGGCGGGGCAGCCGCCGCGCCGGGGACCCACGCGGTCCCCGGTTCGATGTAGGCATAGCCGATCTCGCCTTCCTGCTCGCGGATGGCGGCCCACTCGGCCTCCGAAAGCATCTCTAGGGAGGTGGGGTAGAGGATGCGTTCCTCTTTGAAAAACATGTCCCGGACCGTCTTGTCCAGCGCCCGAAAGACGGTCTCGACGTTGGCGATAAACTCGTCGGGCTCATCGCCGGGGCCGGCGGTGAGCAGTTCCTCCAGTGCCCGCCAGCCCATGCGGACGTCGTCGTGAATTGCCCACATCACCTTGGAGGGACCAGCAAACCCCTTTTTCTCCAGGTAGGGGAAGAGGAGGTGCTCCTTGCGCAGGTAGTGTTTTTCATAGCGGCGCAGTTCGGCCAGTTGGGCGCGCAGGTGCTCCAGTTGGTCCGGGCCGGGGGCTTTCCGAAAGGCCGCAATCGCCTGCCCCAAGGCCTCCAGGACGCCGCCCATAGCCCGGTTCTCGGCCAGGAAGGTATGCACGGGGTGGCCGGGGAGCGTCTCCGGCCGGACCTGCTCCTCCAGCGACTCGCGGAAAACGGCCACGTGCACGTCGCAGAGCCGCTTGACCTCGCTTTCGGGCAACCCCTCGTTGATCAGGGCCTGCTCCAGAGCGGCGATCTCGCTCGCCCCCACGTCCTGCAAAAGTTGGGCAAACTCGTCCTTGACCTCCTCCACGGTGCTACCCTCGTGCAGCCGGCGGATGACGCGTTTGAGGATTTCCTGTCGTTTCTTCTGATTGGCGATCAGTTCGCTCACTGGTCCCTCCAATATCTTTTCTCCCTTTTACTTTATCTGAGGAAAAGCAGGTTGTCTACGACAAAAGTCGTGTTGCGCGATGGCCTACTCGCTCTTGACCCCGGGAACGATATACTGCACCCGCTTGAACGGCCGGACCTGTCGGCCAACGTTGTCCTTGAGCAGGTTGCCCGAGATGTGCATCAGCGTGTCGGCAAAGTCGCTGTCCTTGTGCATGTCGGCCAGGCAGGGGTAGTGGTGGTGCAGGAGGCCGGCCTTTTCCTCAGCCTCATCGGCCGAGATGCCCACCAACCGCTCGGCGACGAAGCGGGCGCAGCCGCAACAGGCGTCGCGCACCACCTCCACCGCGCTGATCTCGCGCGTCGCCGGGTCCACCCGGATGCGCAGGTCCGGCTGCCCAAAGTGCCGGGCAAACTCGGCAATGAGGGGGTCCTCGTAGGGGAGGCGCTTCCGCCGGGCGACCAGAAAGTCGCGCTCGGTCAGCCCGCAGAGCGGCTTGGGAGTGACGCAGGCCACCCCCATCTCCTCCAGCCAACCGCGCAGTTGCCGGGCCAGCCCTCGGGGGAGCCAGGCCTCGTTGTCCACGGCAGCAATGACCGCCCGCGCGCCGGTCATCTTGGCAATGTCGGGCAGGAGTTCGGCCACGCCGGGGTGCTCGCCGAAGGAAAGGACCAGGTCGGCCGGGGGGAACGATTCGGGCAAAAAATCCTCGGGGTAGTCAATCACCGGCGGCAGGATTGCCGGGGCCTTCCAAACCACGACCGTCCACTCCTGAGGGCCGTGGGCGCGGATGTTGTCCACGTGGCGCTGTCCATAGTCGCCCGAGATGATCGCCAGAATGCGCATCCTACCCTCCTTCGGCCCGGCGGGCCGTGACAATCAGGTTGGGACTGCCCTCCGGGGCAAATGGGTTCCCTTCCATATCCCCGTAGGCGCGGATTTCGACCAGGCCGCTCTCCTCCAGGAAAAGGACCAGTTCGTCGTGGCCGAGCGGTCGCAGCCAGGTGGTGGAGACGCACTGTTCCCAGGGGCCCTGGCCGGCCCGGTACAACCGGACGATGTTGAAGCGGAGCAGATCGCCGGTGATGAAATCGTAAAAGCGCAGAAAAAGCCACTCCTCGTCGCCCTGGCGGTGGGCCTGCGGCTCCATCCAGCGCAGGTTCTGGGTCATGACGGCGTCAAAGTTGCGGTTCTGAATCAGCACCAGCCCGCCGGGGCGCAGGAGGGCAGCAAAATCCTCAAGGGCGGCGCGGATGTCGGCCGGGGTAATCAGGTGGGGGAGGGAGTTACCCAGGCAGAGGAGCGCATCAAACCCGTTGCCCACCGTTGTATGGAGGTGCCCCAGGCCGGCCACCTCGAAGCGCACCTCCACGCCGGCCCGGTCTGCGTTCCGCCGGGCCTGGCCGACCATGCCGGGGCTCAGGTCCACACCGATGACCTGATAGCCCCGCTCGGCCAGGGCAATGGCGTGCCGGCCGGTGCCGCAGGCAGCATCCAGCACCCGGCGGGCCTCTACCTGCTGCAGGACCCGCTCGATGAAGGGCAGTTCCACCGCCAACCGGGCCGGCCAGTTGACAAAGCGGTCATAGTCGTGGCTCAGGTCGTCGTACATCAGACCACCAGAAGGGCCATATCGGGGGCAAAGAGGGCCAACCGGTCACCGGGTTGCAGCGGGACATCCAGGTCCAGTTCCCGGGAGAGGCCGGCCGGCTCCTCGCGCACCTGCTGGTAGCGGAGCCAGGGGGCCATACGGTTGCGGGTGGCCAGGAGTTTGCGATTCAAAAAGACGTGATAGACCTCCTCCGTCGGGATGCCCAGGCGTCCGAGCAGGGACCCCACCGTCTCGCCGGCGGCAATCTCCGCCCGGAGAAGATTTTCCTTGTCGGGCCGAGGGGAGGGGACAAAGCGGCGCAGTTTGCCGTACAGATGAATCTCGACCATCGCTTCCTCCTAACCGTGGATCAGGAAGGGCAGGCAGTGGGTGCAGACCCAGCGGTTGTGCCCCTGGTGGCGGAAGGGAACCAGGGGGCTGGTCTCCTCCCCGGCCCCGCAGTGAAAGCAGTGCTGGGGGATGTAGGTCGTGCCGCGCTCTTCCATGCGGGCCTCGGCGGCGGCCTCGTCAAAGGCCGGGGCCGGCCGCTCCTCAATGCTCAACGCCCCCGTGGGGCAGATCGGCAGGCAAAAGCCGGCCCCGTCGCAGAGCGACTCGTCCACCACGCGGGCCTTGCCCCCCACCAGGACGATCGCCCCCTCCGCACAGGGAATCACGCAGGCCCCGCAGCCGTTGCACAGTTCCTCGTCAATGCGCACAATCTGGCGCACCCTCAGTTCAGACATACCCTTCCCTCACGCTTCCCAGACGATCACCAAGGGGCAGGCAATGGCCCCCTCGGGGCAGAGTTCCTCGCAGTCGGTGCAGTAGGAGCAGTCGGCCGGCCGGGCGATCAAGGGGCCGTCCGGCCCCATCTCGACCGCGCCGGTCGGACAACCGGTCACACAGACACCGCAGCGGGTACAGCGGTTCAGGTCAATTGTCGGTAGAGCCCATGTAACCACCGGTCATACCTCTCTGGTACAGGTTCTATCCTAGCCGTTCTTGGGAGGGCTGTCTACGACAAAAGTCGCATAGATAAGGGACCTTGACTGCCTCGACCTTTCGGGTATGGCGGGGGTCAGGGTCTGTAGGACGGGGGTTCAGGACTCGGCCTCCCGCTCCAGCCCTTCCCGGTCCAGGAGCACGATGCGCTCCCGCTCGATGCGCACCAGGCCGGCGTCGGCAAAGGAGCGCAAGGCCCGCCCGACCATATCGCGGACGGTGCCCAGGTGGGCGGCGATCTCTTGCTGGGTCCAACCGCGGGCAGTTTTCCCCTCGCCGACATGGGTCAGAAGAAAACGGGCCAGCCGGCCGCGCACCGTGCGCAACGCCAGGTCCTCGACCAGGTCGGTCAGGTGGGCCAGGCGTTGGGCAAACTCGCGGAGGAGGGCCAGGGCCAGGTCGGGGTGCTCCTGAATCATTCGGAGCAGGTCCCGGCGGGCGATCCGGTACAGCATCACGGGAGTCACGGCCTCGACGGTGGCCGGGTTGGTGCTTTTTTCCAGAAAAAGGGGCACGGTGTTGAACGACTGCCCCGGCCCCAATCGGGCCAAGACCTGTTCGCGGCCTACCGGCGAGAGGCGATAGACGCGCACGGTCCCCTCAACGATGAGAAAGGCGGCCTCACAGGGCTCTCCCTCCCAAAGAATCATCTGGCCCGCCTCGTAGCGGCAGAGCGCGGCCAGGCGGGTGAGCCGAGCCAGCGTCTCTTCGGAGAGGCCGGCCAGGAGGGGGCTTTGTCGGAGCGAATCCGGCAACTTCATGGAACGCTCTCTCCTTCCGGCAACGGGTGAGCCAGGAAAAACTCCCAGATCAGGGCGCTGGCGTCCACCTTGTCGGTGCTTTTCAGGCTCGGTAGGGACAGGTTGCTTCCCGGCCAGCCGTGCTGCCCTCCTTCGATGGTGTAAAGAACGACCTCGGCCCCCTGCTCGCAGTCGCTCCAGGTCCGCGCAGTGACCTCGTCCAGTTCAAAAGTGACCGTGGGGCCGGCGGTGCAACCGTTTCGTTGAGCCCAACCGATCGCCCACTGGGGGACAGGCGGGAGAATGCCCCCACTGCCCTCGTAGGGGACGAGCGGGTCAGCAGTGCCGTGAAAGGCCAGCACCGGGACCGGGCGGGCAGGATCGCACTGCTCCGCGGAGAGGTAGGCCCCAGCGACCGGGGCGATCGCGGCGATCGTCCCGGCCAGGTCGCAGGCCAGGCGGTTGGCCATCCCGCCACCGTTGGAGATGCCGGTGGCATAGATGCGGCGGGGGGCAATGCTCCACTGCCCCTGGAGGTGGGCGATGAGGTCGCGGAGAAAGACCAGGTCGTCGCTGCGCTCGCCGCCCGGCCCGACGTACCAGGCCGGGGGAGTGCCCCGGGCCTGGGGGTAGACGACGATAAAGCCGGCCTGGTCGGCCAGGGCCGACATGCCGCTCAACCGTTCCTGCTGGATGGGGTTGGAGGCAAAGCCGTGCAGGTTGAGGAGGAGCGGCAGCGGGGTGTCGGGCCGGTAGCCGGTGGGAATGTGCAGGCGGTAGGTGCGGGTGATGCCGTTAGAGACGAGTTCGCCGGTGTAATCGCCGGGGGCGTCCTCGGCGGGCAGGGTGGGGGTCAGGGGCAGGGGCAGGGGCGGGGGCATCGTGGCGGTGGGGGCCGGCGAGGAGGTCTCGGCCGGCCCCAGGCGGCGGGGACGGCAGGCGGTCGGCGCCGCTATGCAGGCCCCAAGGAGCAGCAGGGTCAGGCCGGCCCGGACTTGCTTGCTCATGCGTTCACCTCCTCATCTCCCCGCAGGTCAAACGGGACGACCTCCTGGGGCCGGTAAAGCACGGGATGGTCCAGCGGCCGCTGGCTGTAGGGGTTGGTGCGGCCGGCCAGGTTGAGCAGGAGCGGCATCAGGTCCGCGCTGCGGATCTGGCCCAGGCCACCGCGCAGCACCGCCCGCTCATCAAAGCGGTCCACGTCGTCCACGCGGGCGTAGGGGCTGAGGGCAACGATGGGGACTGCTTCGCCGGAGTGGTGGTCGTGGAACTGGCCCGGCGGGGTATGCCAGACGCTGGGGGTGCAGTGGTCGGCGGTGACGACCACGACCAGGTTGGGGTCGGGTAAAAACTCCTCCAGCAGCGGCTCCAGCCCCCGGTCCAGGGCGGCAATCACCTCGGCCTTGCGCCGGGGGTCGCCGTAGTGCGAGGTGACATCCGGCTCTTTGGTGTGCAGGTGGATGAAATCGTACCCCTCCTCCAGGAGTTGGCGGGCCCTGCGGAGGCGGTTACGGAGGTCCGTTTCGGGGTCGTGGCCGGCCGGCATGGGGATATGCTCCATGCCCAGTTCCAGAACGACCCCCTTGAGGATGCCCTCGGAGGTGATGCTGGCGGCGCGAAAGCCCCAGCGCTCGTCGAACGGCTCCAGCGGCCGGCGACGGGCGGTCCACTTGGTCAGGAGAAAGTTGGCCGGGAGCAGGCCTTCTTCCACCCGCCGGTGGTTGACCGGGTGCTCCCGCCAGGTGTGGTGTACCCAACGGAGGTAAGCGTTCAGGGCCCGGGCGGTGCGGTGAGCCTGCTCGGGGTCGGGGGCCTGGCGCAGCGGCTGGATGCGAATCACCGGCAGGTCTTTGCCCAGAGGGTCCGAATCGGTAATCCAGGGGCTGGCGTTTTCCCCCCGGAGAAAGAGGAGGCCCTCGCTGCGGCCGGTGTAGCAGAACTCGAAGGTCAGGCCGTCCCGTTCCCAGTGGGCAATCGCCCGGGCCAGCGGCCGGCCGTCCTCCTCGCCATAGTTCAGCAACCGCTCGATGATGTGCAGCCCCCTGGGGGTAGGCTCGACCGTGGCGAAGCGGGCCGCGCAGAGGACCTCCTTCGGCGAAGGGTCCAACCCGTGGGCCACGGCGAGAAAGAGGCTCCGGCCGGGGAACTCGTCCAGACGGTAGCCGAAGAGGAGAAAGTGGGCCGTGGGGGTGCCCAGGGCAACACCCGGCGAGAGGGGGGTCATCAGGCCGGTGACGCCCAGAGCGGCCAGCCGGTCCAGGTTAGGGGTAGGAGCGGCCTCCAGGGGGGTCTTTTCCCCCAGTAGCGGGCTGGGGCGGTCGCCCAGGCCATCCAGGATAATCAGGAGGACTTGCATCGGCTCAGGTTCTCCTTGACGACGGTCTCATAGTCCACCGGCCGGCCCTGGACCACCGCACCAACGATCTCGTGCAGGACCGGGTGGGCCAGGCCGTCCATAAAGTGCCGTACCTGCTCCTCGTCCCAGTCGCTGGAGCCGTCCGGCCGGCGGTAGTTCCCGCCGAGGACGCAGCGGAGTTGGGGGCTTGTGCCGGGCCAGTCCGGCCCCAGGATGGCCTGGACCTCGTCGGTGGTGGTGACATGGCGCAGGGGCAGGTGCAGTTCCAGGTCAAAGTCGCGGTAGAGGCGGCGGTAGGCCTCCAGGGCGGGGGCGATCTGGTTGATCTTGGCCTGGTGGTCGTGGCGCTCGCGGTCACCGCCGACGACCGGCCGGCCACCCAACCGCAGGGCCAGGGGGATGCGCATGGCGTGCAGGTACATATGACAGGCCAGGCAGGGACTGTAGCGGCCAAAGCAGCGCTCGATCTCGCCGAGAAAGCGGCCGTTCAGGGCCCACCAGAGGCGCGGGGAGCCGAGCCAGACGGAGTCGAGGATGACCGCGCCGTACCGCCGGGGCACCTCTCGTTGCAGAAAGGCGATATTCTCCTTCAGGACGCGCCGGTCGCCATACTCGGTGCCGGTGTAGACGAGGGTAGGCAGGACGGCGCCGGCCGGCTCCTCCGCCAGGTACTGGAGGAGGGCGGCCAGGCTGTCGCGGCCGGCGATCTCGGCCAGGACAAGTCGGGGGGTGCGGCGCAGTTCGGCGAGGGCGGCCTCGTCCAGCGGCAACCACACCTCCGGCTTGCAGGCCAAAAGTTCTGCTGTGTCCATAGCCTTATTATAGCACAGGGGGTGGAGAAAAAAAACACGGCGAGGTGGGACCCCCACCTCGCCGGCTCAGGGCGCCCGTTGGGGCGCCGGACGACCGTTCGGGCCTAGCGACGGGCCGACCGGACGCGGGCACGGTCGGGCGAGACGCGCTCAAAGTAGGTCTGGCTGTCGCCGGTGCCCGTCGGCAGGGCCTCCATGTTTCCGGCGCGGTCCACAGCCACGGAGGCAAAGTAGTAGATCCCACTACCACAGTTCGGCGTGTAGGTCGTGTGCATGGCGTCGGGATAATCCGGGCTGACCACGATGCCGGTGTCGTGCCAGACGGCCAGTGGGCAGGATACCCACAGGTGCACCTCTTTGATGCCGCTCAGGTCGTCGGAGGCATAGATCGTCACCGGGATGCGCGTGCCCCGCACGACCTCCGGGGTGCTCGCCTTGGACTCGGGCGCCCCGAGATCGAGAATGGAGTAGGTGTCCCCCGTGCCCGTGGGCAGGTCCTCCATGTTCCCGGCGCGGTCCTCGGCAACGGTGGCAAAGTAGTACACCCCCGGGCCACATTCGGGCCTGTAGGAAAAGGCGCTGCTAGCCTCAGGGGTTCCGAACACTATGACCAGGCCGGTATCATGCCAGATTCCCGTCTGGCAGGCGGCCCACAGGTGGACGGTGGTCACGCCGGTGCCCTCGTCGCCAGCCTGGAAGGAGACCGGGATGACGCCACTCCGGACAAAGGCCGGTGCACTGGCCGAGGACTGCGGCGGCCAGGGGTCTTCGGCCGGCGGGATGGGGCCAGGACGGTCCACCTTGCCATCGGGAGAGATGTACTCCAGCATGGTCTCCGTATCCCCGTCGCCCACCGGCAGGGCCTCCACATTCCCGGCGTGGTCTACGGCGACGGTGGCAAAGTGATAGATGCCGCTTCCGCAGGTGGCCCGGTAGTCAAAGGCTGGCGTCCCGGTCGGCGAAGCAGACAAACCGGTGTCCACCCACCCGGAGAGCGGGCAGGAAACCCACAGGCGCACCTCCTCCACCCCGCTCAGGTCGTCGTCAAAGGTGAAAGAGACCGGGATGATAAAGCCGCGCACCAGCACCGGGCTGCTCGCATTCGACTCGGGCGCCCGGATGTCGTAGAGCGTCTGGGCATCGCCGTCGCCGATGGGCAGTTCCTCCACGTTGCCG
>FWPU01003409.1_pt1 | contig 40180 bp, 31 predicted proteins | sample 2228361 | NCBI WGS metagenome assembly FWPU01 (sample SAMEA103939777, study PRJEB20133) | metagenome | reverse complement strand
AAGATATGGAACCTTTCAGTTTAAACACTCATCGTTCCGCCAAACCTGCCCAATATGCTCTTGAAGTCAATAAAGGTTGGTTCGCCAAAAATGGAATTAAAGTGGGCGACGTGGTAACAATTCCGGCTTCTCTTAGAAAATAATTATCCCGCTACCTAATCTTCTTCAATAATTAGCCGATCAAAATAGCAAAACGGGTCAAAATCTTCTTGCTGATCTTGATAACGATTTTTAATCTCCCTTACTTCTTCTAAACGATCAAGAAATACATCCAGAATCTGGGGGTCAAAGAAAGATCCACGCCCCGCTTGCAGCACTTTCAGGACTTCTTTCTCTTCTAATGCTTCTTTATATACCCTTTTTGAGGATAACGCATCAAAGATATCAGCGAGAATTGTTACCCGTCCCTCAATGGGGATCTCCTCTCCTTTAAGAGCGCGCGGATATCCTGTGCCATCATACTTTTCGTGGTGCGCCAAAGCAATTACCCGGGACTGTTTGAGCACGGCCGCTTCCGAACCTTTTAGAATATTGGCCCCAATTATCGTATGGTACTCCATTAGACGGCGCTCCTCAGGAGTCAACGGTCCCGGCTTCTGGAGAATGCAATCGGGTATACCCAGTTTCCCTACATCGTGCATGAGGCTCGACCACAGGATCATGTCTACTTCTTCATCCTTCCAACCCAATCCCCGGGCAATTAAAGCGGAGTAACAGCTCATTCGTTTAAGGTGATTTGCTGTTTCTTTATCTCTATATTCAGCAGCTACTCCTAAACGAAAGATGGTATCCAAATGCGCTTGCTTTAAACTTTCAGTTAGTTCAGCATTTTCAATGGCCACTACAGCTTGGGAGGCTAAAGAGGAGACTAACTTCTCTTGTTGAGCGGGAAAAGGAATGATTTTCCCATCATCTTCTGCACTCAAAGCATTTATCAATTGCAATACGCCAGCTACTTTCCCTTCCCGGTTGAGCATGGGGACAACCATCATTGAGCGCGTTATATAACCTGTCTTTTCATCCCACGAAGGATTATAGTGGAAAGGCGCTTCTCTGGGTATTTGCTGCACATCTGCTATATTTAAAATTTTTTTATTTAAAGCCACATAGCCAGCAATAGAGGCGGCGGAGATGGGCATGGAAAATGATTCATACATTTGCCGCATACGTCCTTCACCTAAACGGTGGCATAAACTATCGCACTGGCTAACCTTAAAAACCAATTGATTGTTTTTAACTAAATAAAGAGTGCCCGCGTCAGCTCTGGTCAACAGCCGGGCCTCTTTTAAAATCAAATCCAAGAGCTTATCCAATTCATGAATACTGGATAAAGCAATCCCCACGTTAAGGAGCTTTTCAAAATCCTGGGCCAGATTTGGTCTCTCTATTAGTGAATGGATTCTCTTTTTTTGTTTCTCCTTAGCCATAATATAAATAATTATAAAACCCTTGGCGATCTAAGGCAAGAAAGAAGTCCGGCTTGCCCACCTTCACTTTTCAAAAACAATAGTGAGTTTAAAAGATTAATTGCCAGAACTTTATAAAGAGGCCAGGGGGTGAACCGGGGATGAACCAGGGGTGAAGAAGCGAACATCGGTGGGAGAAGAAGTTTGTAGGGCAAGCCCTTGTGGCTTGCCGAATTACGGCAAGGGATAAACCCTTGCCCTACGTTAGAAAATTTTGGGACAAGCCCTTGCCCTACTAAGCTATTCCTCCACTAAGCACCCAGTCTCAATGGGGTGAGCAATGGGTGAGGACTTTAGAAAAACTTGCTCTTTACGAAAAATGATAAAAATTTAGTAAGAAAATTATTTGACACTTATTAGATAGTCAGCTTATATTTTAAAAAACTTGTTAAAATCTATGGAAAGGATATGTTAGCCAAAAAGAAAGGAAAGCGCATTTTAGTTATAAGCGCCCACCCCGATGACGTCGATTTCGGTTGCGCCGGTACGTTAGCCATCCTGGCTAAGGAAGGAGCCGCGATCGCCTATGTAATTTGCACAAGCGGGGAAAAGGGATCGGACGATCCAGATCTACCCTGTTCCAAATTAGCCCTTCTACGGGAAAAAGAACAGCGCGCTGCGGCAAAGATAATTGGCGTTCAAGAAGTAATTTTTCTGCGCAAACCTGATGGAGAATTAACTTATTCCCTCGAATTCCGAGGAGAATTAGTGCGCCTCATTCGCCAATGGCGACCCCATATAATTTTTACTCATGATCCCGCTAATCGCCATTTTGACAACCAATATATCTTCCATGCTGACCATCGCGTGGTAGGTGAACTTACTTTTGATGCCGCCTACCCTGCTGCTTTAAACCCCAATTTCTTTCCGGCCCATCTGCGCGAAGGATTAGCTCCCCATGCTGTATCAGAAATTTACTTTTTTGCTACAGCAGCGCCAAATGTCTGGATAGATATCACTTCCACTCTGCCCTTGAAGATTGAAGCCTTACGCTGCCACCGCAGTCAGATTAAGGACCCCAAGATAATGGAAAAATTTGTCCATACCTGGTTTGGAGCCTGGGGAAGAGAAAGGAATCTTCCTTATGCGGAACGCTTCCGTCGGTTGGAAATTTTTCATGATCAAAGAGAGCGGTTAAAAAAATTAATAAAGAACTCGAAAATTTAATGACCGCCTCATAAATTTAGAAACCCAAATTATTAATCAATGCCTGAAGAACAATGGTCTTGGAAAGATAAAATTCTCCTTTTCATCGTGCCCAGAGTCTACGTCTGTATTCTGCGCCTTCTATCTTTAACCATTCGCAAAAAAGTCGTCGGCGCTGAATATCCGCAAAAATTCTGGGAGCGAGGGGAAAATATCATAGTAGCTTTTTGGCATCAACGCCTCCTCATGATGCCCTTCCTTCCCCATCAAGGTAAAGTAGGCATGCTCATCAGCCAACACCGAGATGGAGAATTCATTGCCCAAGCTGTGAAACGCTTTCACATTGACTCGATCCGTGGTTCAACCACTAGAGGCAGTCTTTCGGCCTTGCGCGGGATGATTCGCTATTATAATTCAGGTGGTAATTTAGCCATAACTCCAGATGGACCCCAGGGACCAAAATATATTGTTCAGCCAGGGGTTATTGAACTTGCCCGGCAAACCGGAGCTCCGATTATTCCAGTCACTTATGCCGCCTCGCGTAAAAAAATCTTTAAGAGTTGGGATAATTTTATTCTTCCTCTCCCCTTCTGTAAGGTCGTCTATATCTGGGGCGAGCCCTTAATGGTTTCTTTAAACGCGGTTAAAGAAGAAATAGAAGAGCAAAGACTTCTTCTCCAGGAACGTCTGGGTCAAATTACCGCTCAGGCCGATAATTATTTCGGAAGTTTAGAGCAGCATTAAATCCATAACTCGGCCAAATAAAAAGAAAGGCTAAGTAAAATACCTGTAGTTAAATGAGATAATATGATTAAAGCCTGGGCTGGCCGCAAGCGCGGTGAGCAATCAAAGTTACGCAGAGCTAATGCAGCCCCTTTAAAATTTATAGGTATGGTAAAGAGAGCTATCAAAGAGAAGAACGGCAATATTTTAAAGATTACACCCAAGACCACCGATATATAGACCGCTGCTACCAGCACGGCAAATACTTTAGCCGCTTTTTTCTTTCCCCATCTCACTACCCAGTGGTTCTTGCCCACTGCCTGGTCCGCTTCCTTATCTGGAAATTGATTGATAAAAAGGACATTAGCAATCAATATGCCTACTGGAATCCCCGCTATGAACGCTGTTAAACTAACCTGCTGAGCTTGCACATAATAAGTACCGATGACCACCAAAGGACCAAAACAAAGACCAGTTAATATCTCCCCTAATCCTCGGGCAGCAAGCTTAACTCGTGGTTCTACATAAAAATAAGAAGCAAATACTCCGATTAGCCCCAGAGGTAAAACTAACCATCCTCTTTTAACCGTCAAGAATAGGCCAATTGCTATGCCTATGAATAAAAAAGTTAATCCGAAACGATAGACAGCCTCCGGCCTTAAAAGACCTTGCACCAAAAAAGGTGCTCCCCCATCAAAGGGCCTATTGGCTTCCTTATTTATTAAGTCATTCCCGCTCCGATAATCGAAATAGTCATTTAAGGTATTGGTAGCGATATGCAGCGCTAAGACACCTGCCAAAGTCATTAAAAAATAGAAAAGATGGAATTGGTAAGTTTCATACCAGGCTAAAACTCCTCCCAGGATCACGGGTACAAAAGTAGCTGTGAAAAAGGGAGCACGAATTTCACCCAGCCAAATCTTTATGGTATTTAATTTCGCGCCCATTTTCCCAAAATCCTCCTTTTGCCAAAATAAATAAATTATATACCATTTATTTCTTGCGTCAACAGAAAACTATTTTCTCTTTTATTGGCCATCCTTTGAATCGCGTAGGGCAAGCCTAATGCTTGCCGAGTATGCGGCAAGGGACAAGCCCTTGCCCTACGTTTGAAAATTTGCGGAATAAACCCTTGCCCGTCATTTTTGATTTTTTGGGACAGGCCCTTGCCCTACTGCGCTTATTTAGTATTTATTCTCTTTATGCCCTCCTAAGCGAACCAAGAAATCCTTGCCATTTCCCGGAAAATTGTGGTATTATTAATTAATAAATTTTAATAACCATGATCGGCTATCGTTTCTTTTATGAAAATCGGCCAATCTCCCCTAAAGCTCCTGATGCAGAAGACATCTTGGAGCACCTTACTGATTATATCTTCCGCGAGAACGATCTCAGCAAATCTTTAGATCTTCTTAAACAACAAGGATGGAAAGAAAAAGAGCATTCCGCTGGCCTGAAAGGAATCCAGGAATTTTTAGAAGAAGTGCGCCGTCTAAAACAAAAATTACAAGAATCGCTAGCTGCCGGGAATCTGGAAGCCAAAGAAGAATTAAAAAGGCTGGAAAAATTGGAACACGAATTCCGTCGTGCATCTTGGGGTCTGGATTTAGAGAAAATTAATGAACAAGATATTCGCCAAATCTTAGGCGATTATAGCTACCAGCAATGGCGTAACCTTAAAGCTCTTCCCCGTCTCTTAGAAGTTAATGGCTACATTGAAAAATTAGGGGCTAAGTATGTGCTCACTCCTAAAGGGATGCGCAAGATTGGCCAAAAGGCTCTTCAAGATATATTTGCTTCCTTGCGTAAAGATATCACGGGCAGCCACGAAACTAAGTTACAAGGGCAAGGATTAACTTTTCTCTTGGAAGAGAGTCGGCTTTATCAATTTGGAGATCCTTTTCATCTGAATTTGAGTCGCACCCTCATGAATGCCCTGAAAAGGGAAGTGGTAAATCACCATCAACCAAAACACGGCCGCCTCCTTAACCTTCAAGTCCAAGATTTTGAAGTCTACCAAACGGAGACACGGACACGTTCCGCCATTGCCTTAATGTTAGACATGAGCGGCTCAATGGCCAGGGATGAAAAATTCTTTGCGGCGAAGAAAGTAGCTTTAGCCTTACACACGCTTATCCACACCCAATTTCCTCAGGATCGCTTGCATTTAATTGGTTTCTCTTCCTATGCGCGCCAGTTGAAGAGCAAAGATCTGCCTTGCTTAAATTGGGATCTGGACAATCCTTACACAAATATGGAAGAAGGACTCATCTTAGCCAAAAATCTGCTTAAGCGGGAAAACACCTCTAATAAACAAATAATTATGGTCTCTGATGGAGAACCGACCGCCCATTTAGAAGGTGGCAAAGTATTTTTTCAATTCCCTTCCCATCCTAAAACTCTGGCCAAAACCATGGCTGAATTTAAAAGGTGTGCTACCTGTGGCATTAGCATTAATATCTTTATGTTAGGGCAGGATGCCCAGTTGTTGCAGTTCGTTCGCCAGGTTTCTAAAATGAACCGAGGACGAGCATTTTATACCACGCCGCATAATTTGGGTAAATATTTGCTCGTTGATTTTCTTGCCCAAAAGCACAAATGGATCTGTGCCTAAAACATTAAAGGGGGCCTGGGCCCCCTTTAATGTTTATTTGATCGTCCACCAACCAGTCTGCTTGCCCATCAGAGCAATTACAAAGAAGGCGAAGAAGGCGGCGGAAATAACCAGCATAATATTTCGCCACATAGGCGGACGCAATTGTTTGGGTAAATATTTATTGTTCAAGACCAAAAGATGAATCGACCCCACTACAAATATAAAACCAGCCATGTTGGCTCCAATCATTAGGAGGAGCATGGGCGCAGCCAGGTTAATGGCGATACAACCCCAGGCCACGAAAATTAACAAAGCAACATAATAGACTGTTCTCTGCCCATATTTCCATCTGTGGGGTTTTTCAGTACTTGACCAGATAATGTCAGTAATCGTTCGCACGTACCCATCCATAACTGCCAGTTGCGTTCCCCAGAGAATCCAGAAACCAGTAAAGAGGGCCAAGAACCAAAGAGGCTTCCAGAATTTAGCCATATACTCGGCTTGATAAGCCCCCGCGGCCAAGCCCGTAATTTTTGTTCCTGCAGGTATAATACCCACAGCAATCAAAACGCATAGATACATGCCTAGAACGCAGCCTATTCCCCAAACCACCCCCTGGTCCATCCAGAGATATTTCCACCATTCTTTCCAGGCTCGCATATTATGCTCTTTTGTCGGATCGAATATGCTCCCAATCTTGGAGAGGGCAATTTCTTTCCCTTTAACCGCACTGGGGATCGCCCCCACAATACTCCCCATCCCAAATCCTTTATCACGCATCCAGCTAGCTGTCCAGATATTTCCAAGCCCGCCAGCTCCGGAATAGGCAGCAAAAGCACCCAAGAGAAGCCAATCAGCGCCTTTAGGAATTACGCCAAATTCAAAAAATCCCAAAAAAACTCTTCCCCATGTTGCCGCCGGGACAAAAGCGATATTAAAGATTAAAAGAAAAATTGCAATCCAAATTACAAGAACTGTAGAAACTTTTTCTAAACCACGTTCTACAATTCCACCAAATAAAAGGACTAATACAACACTGGCAAAGCTAACGTAACCCCAGGCTAACATAGCCCCTCTGTCAGGTGCACCGGGAATATGGCCCGCGATGGAGGCAAATATGGCCGATGCCGAAGCCGCTGCCCAACCTGGCCAGCCAACTTGCAGGGCTCCCATAATGGCGTACGCCCAACCCCAAAAACGAGGCCCCGGACTAGTTCTCATAAAACCAGAAAAAGCAGTCTCACCACAATACATGACATAGCGAGCGCATTCTTGATTGAAAATAATCTGTAGCCACACGGAAACTAACGTAATCCAGAGAATTGAAGGACCGAATTGGACGCCGGCTGCCGGCCCCATTAGCCACTCACCGCTGCCAATAGACATAGAAAGACAAATTGTTCCTGGCCCAATCACTGAAATAACATTCCGAAAATTAAATTCTGGCGGGGCAGGAAGATCAGCTCTTCCCCAATCTGGCATCTTCCCATGGTTTAATTTTCCCTCAGCCATTTCTTTACCTCCTTTCTAAATTTAATTTTTTTTTACAGAAATTAATATTTAACTTCTTCACCTCCTTTCTTCTTTATTTAAACCCTCCTCCATTAACGTAAAGTCTTCATTTTCTTACCGGGAATTGGAGTTCAATCACATATTCTTGCGCACCAGCTTTGTTCAATCCCTCATGGTAAATTTCCCTAGCGAGCCCAGCAATCATATAGCCATTTTCTTCAATCCAATTCAAAATCGTTTGATAAGTCTCCCCCAATTTCTCTAAAGGCCCTCTGTGGGTAATACAGGCGAATGCTCCTTTAGGCAATTCTTTGTCTTTCACCGAGCTCTCTCCCTTAATCTTGCCTGATATAGGGAGACAAATTTCAAATTGGGCTTTACTGAGATCAACGGCTTTCGGATCATCATGGAGTAAAGCCATGACTGCTCCTACGGTTTTAATTTTCTTTTCCTTCAAGAACGAATCTATTTCTTGCAAAGTTTTATTGATCTCTTCACGTGGGGTTTTTTGTTCCTTAGAAGCTACTTTAACCGGCATGAAAAATTTTAGGGAAACTTCCGGCATTAATTGACCCTCCTCTTCCTCTGGAATTATGGCCTAAAATAATCCCTTTTTGAGAAAAGAGATTTCTCGCTTTAATAATTAATTTTAGATTTGGTACTGATTAACCTTTATCGTGGATTAATTCTTTCGCTTTTAGAAAAAGCTATTATTTTGCACTTCTCCCAAGTAACTTGCCAGCGAAATTAAGACCCAGTCGGCCTTGTTAATTACTCATAACTCGGGAGCTTTTAATAATTCGTTAAGGGGTAAAAAAGGAAGGATTTTTACTAATTCTTTAAGCTACCAAATCCAGCTCAAATCAGCCAACTCCCTGATGCTATTCTATTAACCTGATAAAAAAAGTCAATAAAAATTTTATATTAATATCCTTCATTCAGCTAAACATATCTCAAGCAAAATTAGAGGCAATGAGGTTCCTTTGAGATCCATGAAATAATAATTTGATCGAAATTTTTAAAGACGCTATATTAATAAAAGGTTAAAATTTAAGGGAAAGGAAAGAATGATGTTAAATAAAGAGATTTTGAAAGAACTTGCTAAGATCGTCGGAGAAGATAGAATTTTGACTTCGCGAGAAGATCTTTTGAGTTACGCTTATGATGCTTATGTAGAAGAATTTTTGCCGGACGCGGTTGTTTTCCCCAAAACGACCGCTGAAGTAGCGCAAATTTTAAAATTGGCTGGGCAAAAGCAATTTTTCGTAACCCCCCGCGGAGCTGGCTCCGGCCTGGCCTCTTGTGGCTTGGCTAAGCGGGGAGGTATTGTCCTATGTTTTACCCAGATGAATCGCATCTTGGAGATCAACCGACCGAATCGTTACGCCATAGTTGAGCCCGGCGTAATTGTCTCTGAATTCCAACAAGAAGTGGAAAAAATGGGCCTTTTTTATCCCCCAGACCCAGGAAGTGCTTCCGTAGCTACCATTGGTGGAACAGTAGCGATGAATGCAGGAGGTATGCGCGGAATTAAATACGGAGTAACTCGGGACTATTTAATGGGCTTAGAAGTCGTGCTTCCTTCAGGAGAAATTATCAAGACTGGTAGCTTAACTAACAAAGATGTTACAGGATACGACCTCACGCGTTTATTATGTGGGTCGGAAGGTACTTTAGGATTAATTACTAAGGTAACTCTAAAACTTCTTCCTAAACCAAAATTTAAAAGAACACTCCAAGCTATCTACCATAAAATAGATGAGGCCGGGAATACCGTATCCAAGATTGTGGAGGAAGGAATTATCCCGGCCACTTTAGAACTTATGGATAACACAGTCATCAAAGCCCTGGAAGATTTTGCCCATCTCGGCTTACCTACTGATGCCCAGGCCATCTTAGTCTTGGAAGTGGATGGCGATGATTTAGGATATGTAGAGAAACAGGCCAACATAATTGCTGAGTTTTGCCGGGGTCAAGGAGCGCGGGATGTACGCGTCTCCCGCACCGAGCAGGAAAGCGAACAACTTTGGATGGCCCGCCGCGCGGCCTTTGGGGCGGTTGCTCGCTTACGCCCTAATTGTGTTATCGAAGATGCCACTGTTCCCGTAAGTTATCTCACGCAGGCCATTAAAGAAATAATGGCTATTGCCCAGCGGAATAGGGTGCAAATCGCTGTCTTAGCGCATGCGGGCGACGGTAATTTGCATCCCTTAGTGCTCTGCGATCTGCGGAATAAAGAAGAGATGAAACGGGTCGATAAAGCCATGGATGAAATTGTCGATGTGGCTATATCTATGGGGGGTGTCTTATCCGGAGAACATGGCATTGGTATAGCTAAAGCCAAATACCTTTCCCGACAATTAAGCCCGCCAATTTTGGAACTAATGCGCACCTTAAAAAAGACTCTGGATCCTCAAGGTATCCTTAATCCCGGAAGTTTTTTGGAGTGCGCCCGATGAAAAACATGCTCATCTTAGAAGATGTATATAACTGTATTAAGTGTGGTATTTGCTTAACCCCTTGTCCGGTTTATAAACAAAAGCTTGTGGAAGCTGCATCACCGCGAGGTAAAGTTCAATTGGTGCGGAATATCTTGGAAGGCAAATTAGAACCAACAGAGAATTTTAGGCGCATTCTCTTTACTTGCCTCCTCTGCGAAACCTGCACCGTAAACTGCCCCAGCGGTCTCAAAATTGATCAGGTCCTTAAGGCCATGCGTTGGGAGATTGTGAGAAAATATGGCCTACCCAAGAAGAAAAAATTCTTCTTCGAGCTGCTCACTGGCAAACGCCTTTTACCTTTCTATCTTTTATGGGGAAGGATACTTACGAATTTTCTGTTCTCTCTTCCTCTCGGGAAAGGCAAATTGGGAACAATTCCCCTCTCCAGGCTGCCGCGCTTTAATTCTCCACCTTTTTTAGAAAGGATTCCCGAAATTACTCCTGTTTTTAAAGCTAAAGGACGAGTCCTCTATTTTACCGGCTGCGCTACCAATTACCTCAATGGAGAAGTGGGCGATGCAGTGCTTCAAATTCTATCTGCCTTAGATATAGAAGTGATTACTCCTAAGGAACAGATGTGCTGTGGCTTACCAGTATTTCTGGCGGGAGCGCCGGAAATGGCCATGGTTAATATAAAGAACAATATTTCTGTTTTTAAGGGGCAGGAAGCAGACGCCATAATAGTTGATTGCGCTACTTGCGGATCTGCCTTAAAAAAAGAATATCCCCGTCTTTTGGCCGCCATGGGTGAAAATACTGGTGACGCTGAAGAACTGAGCAGAAAGGTTTTAGACATTGCGGAATATCTGGCGCGGTTTGACCTCAAAAAGATGCTTAAATCTTTGCCTAAAAAGGTTACTTACCATGACCCCTGTCATTTAATTCGCAGTCAAAAAATAAGAGAAGAACCGCGGTTTTTATTGCGCCAAATTCCTGATCTTGAATTTGTGGAGATGCCGGGTGCTGATGTTTGTTGCGGGGGTGGGGGAACTTTCCAATGGGACCACCCCGAAATAGCTGCCCAAATCACGATGCAGAAAATCAAGAACATTGCAAAGACAAAAGCCGAAATAGTTACTACGGGCTGCCCTGGCTGTCGCTTGCAGATTTTCGGAAATATGCCCAAGGCGGAAGTCAAAGTGGTCCATCCAATCCAAGTTATTGCTTGGAGTATGGAAGGTAGAAAATAAGTGAAAAATAGTGCCCCCTAAAGAGATTGTGTACCAATCAGTGCCTGAAAGTAGTCAAGCGAGAAACCCAGAAGCAGGCCTGAAGCAGGCATTCATGTAGAATATTGATTTAAAATGTAGGGGAAGGGTTTATCCCTTAAAATTTAACACGTAGGGCAAGGGCTCATCCCACATAATCTAAAACGTAGGGCAAGGGCTCGTCCCTTGCCGTATTCGCCAAGGTAAAAGGTTTCGCCCTATGTAAGAGGGAAGTTTTTCCAAATCCCCTCTCCCCAGAGAGACTGTGTCACAATGGGTAGGGTGAGGGGGGAAAACTAAACTATTACTGCCCAACAAATCATGGACTAACTTATAGCAGCGTAAGGGCTTATCGCAAAATTTTCGACCATAGGGCAAGGGTTTATCCCTTGCCGCATTTGGCAAGCCACAAGGGCTTGCCCTACAAATTGAAAAAGAATTCCTTGACTTTCTCTTTTTAATTTTTTATAAAAGCCCCAAGCTGCAAATTATCTAAAGGAGGACAATCATGGCTATCATATACGAAAAAAAAGGACGCATAGCTATTATTACTATCAATAGGCCAGAGGCTATGAATGCCATCGACCCAGAAACGAGTGAAGAATTGGGCAAAGCGTGGTTAGACTTTCGTGATGACCCAGATCTTTGGGTAGCTATATTAACTGGGGCAGGAGATAAAGCCTTTTCGGCTGGCGCTGATTTAAAGAAAATGATTCCTTTTTTAGCCACCCTTTCTCCTTTGGAAAGGAAAGAACGGGAAGAAAAATTCCCCGGTTTTGGCGGCATAACGCGTAATCTGAATATCTGGAAACCAATGATTGCCGCCATAAATGGCTTTTGCTTGGCCGGGGGTTTAGAGATGGCTCTGGCCTGTGATCTACGCGTCGCTGCGGAGCATGCCACTTTTGGTCTGGTCGAAGTGAGCCGGGGCATCATTCCTGGCGCCGGCGGAACTCAAAGGCTTCCCCGCTTAATTCCCGTGGCTAAGGCTTTGGAGATGATCCTGATGGCTAAAAGGATTGATGCCCAGGAAGCTCTCCGCCTTGGTCTGGTTAATAAAGTAGTTCCTGCACCCGAAGTCATGCCCATGGCAATGCAGATGGCGGAAGCAATTCTGGAGAATGCTCCCTTAGCTGTCCGGGCGGCCAAAGAAGCTATTATTCGGGGACTCTCGCTGCCCCTGGAGGAGGGGCTGCGCTTGGAATCTACGCTGCAGTCATATCTGCTCCGCACTGAAGACGCCATAGAGGGACCGAAGGCTTTTGCGGAAAAAAGAAAACCCCAATATAAAGCCCGCTAAGATTTAAACACTTCTGGAGGAAGAACTATGTTGGAGGCTAAAGAATTTTACTCTGCTTTACGAGAAATTGATTTTGGTCCCATCGAGGAATTAGTAAAAAAAACTTTGGCCGCCGGCCACTCCGCTCAAGATATTCTTAATCTAGGTTTAATCGGAGGAATGTCTATTGTGGGCCAAGAGTTCAAAGCCCGAGAATTATGGGTGCCAGATGTGCTGCTAGCCGCCCGTAATATGCAGCGCGGCATTGAACTATTAAAACCTCTCTTTGCCCAAGAAAAGACCGGCTCCAAAGGGAAGATTGTATTAGGCACAGTAAAGGGCGACATTCATGATATAGGCAAGAACTTAGTAGCTATAATGATGACGGGCTCTGGTTTCGAAGTTGTAGATTTAGGCGTGGACGTGCCTGCGGAGAAATTTTTAGCAGCTATAGCTCAGCATAAACCGCAGATCATTGGCCTTTCAGCTTTGCTGACTACGACTATGTTAGAAATGGGTAATGTTATAACTGCGGTAAAGAATAGTCCTTACGAAGAAAAGCCCTATGTCATCGTAGGTGGAGCTCCAGTAACAGAGTCTTTCGCCCAAGAGATAGGAGCAGATGGATATGGATCCGATGCCGTTTCAGGTGTAGAAATAGCTTTAAAACTCTTAGGGCAAAAAAATTAAAAGATCTTAGCAAGCTAAAAAATTATTGGCCGAGGTAAGAAAAATGGCGAGAATTTCTCCCAAGAGAAGATTTATGGCTGGTTTATTTGGCGGGCGGCAACTGGATCGGCCGCCAGCAGGCAATCCTACTTCTATTATCTGTCAAGAACTGATGCAGAAAGTCGGGATTTATTTCCCTGAAGCTCATTTAGATGCAAAGCTTATGGCCGAACTATCTGCTGCTGGGCACGAGATTTTGGGTTTTGATTCCATTATGCCCGAATTTAGCGTTCAGCAAGAAGCGGCCGCCTTGGGCTGTGAAGTTGATTGGGGTAGCCCTTCGATGATGCCTGATGCTCAAACCCATCCTATTCAAAGAATTGAAGATTTGATTATTCCCGAAAATTTACTCGAAAAACCACCTATGAAAGTGGTCTTAGAAGCTTTATCGCTATTGCGGCGTTATTATGGGGAAAGGGTGGCTTTAATAGGCAAAGTCATGGGCCCTTGGACTATCTCCTATCACTTAGCCGGAACACAAAACTTTCTTCTCTGGGTAGCTACCGATCCAGATAAAGTGCGCCGCTATTTAGATACTTTGAAGGAAGTCACTTTTCTCTTCGCCCGGGCGCAGTTTCAGGCCGGGGCTGATGTGGTAGTCTTGGCCGATCATGCTACGGGCGATTTAGTCAGTCCACAGACCTATGCCAAATTCCTCTTACCCATCCATAAAGAACTTGTGCAGCGCATTGGTGGTCCTTTAATCTTGCATATATGTGGGAATTGCGGTGATCGGCTAAGGCTCTTTGTCGAGGCTGGCTTTGAAGGGTATCATTTCGAGTGGCAAGTAGATGCCCGGGAGGCGGTCAAGATTGTCAACCACGAGATGTCCCTGGTGGGCAACATAAATAATGCCACTACTCTCTTGCGGGGGACACCAGAAGATGTTTACAGACAGGTGCGCTATAGTGTTGCCGCTGGCGTGGATATTATCGGTCCGGAATGCGCTATCCCCTTGCAAACCCCCCTCCGCAACTTGCAAGCCATCGTGGAAGCTGCTCAAGAAGGCTATTAATTTACATCTTGCTGGGTAGCCAGAGAATTAATTGCGGGAAAATTATAACTAAAAAAGTTCCTACGGCCTGCAAAACTAAAAAAGGGATAACTCCTCTAATTATATGAGCGATAGTTACTTCTGGAGGAGCCACTCCTTTTAAATAAAAGATGGAATAAGCAAAAGGTGGCGAAATAAAGGACATCTGTAAATTAACGCAGACCACCAAAGAAAACCACAAGACATCAAACCCAAGGGATTGAATTACTGGAGTAAAAATGGGCACGACAATAAATAATATACCAATCCAGTCAATGAGCATGCCCAAGACAAAAATGACCACCATCATCATGGCCAAAATACCCCACTTCCCTAAGGGGAGGGAGATGATAAGATTACCGATGAACTTTGCTCCTCCCAGGGCCATGAAGACACCGCTGAACATAAATGCTCCTACGGCCACGAACATGACCATGGAAGTAATGCGCAGCGTATTGATAACCCCTTGATATAGTATCGTTAAATTGAATTTACGGTAAAAAATGGCTACCAAAATAGCTCCTAAACCTCCCATGGCTGCGGCTTCTGTGGGAGAAGCAATGCCAAAGAAGATCGTGCCGAGAACAGCCAAAATTAAGAATAAGGGGGGAACAAGGTAAAGAATAATTTCCCCTGCTAATTTTAAGGCGGGAATATTCTGTCGTTCTTCCTTTGGCATTGGTGGTCCATATTCAGGCTTAATTAGGCAGATAATAATTATGTAAGCAATAAAGAGAGCCGAAAGAACAAAACCGGGGATAAAAGCGCCCATAAACATTTTAGCTACTGAAAGTCCCACCATCGGCCCATAAAGGAGCATCATCACCGAAGGGGGAATAAGAATGCCTAATGTGCCTCCGGCACAAATAGCCCCAGTTGCTAGAGGAATGTTGTAATTTCTTTTGAGCATAGCCGGAAGGGCCAGCATTCCCATAGTAGTTACGGAAGCCCCTACTACACCAGTACACGCGGCAAATATGGTGCAAATCAAAATGGTGGCCACGGCCAGACCTCCTCTCAGTCCCCCCATAGCTATATATAGAGCGCCGAATAGCTTATCCGCTGCCCCAGATTTATCAAGAATCGCTCCCATGAAGACAAATAAAGGAACGGCGGGTAGAACTTCACTAGACATAAGGCCAAAGATGCGGTTAATAAATTGATCGTATACTTGGGGCGCCCAGCCACCGGCAATGCCAAAATAAAGTCCTAATCCTCCCAAAGCCAAATATAAAGGTACACCTGCAAAAACCAGGATAATAACGCCAATGAACATGGTAACAGCAAGGTATTCCGGGCTCATATATACTCTCCTCTAAAGACTTGGAAAATCAAACGAATAAACTCCGCCATCCCTTGGAGGGCAAATAAAATAAAACCCACAACCATGACGGTTTTTATTGGATAAACCGGCGGCTGCCAATAACTAATATATGAACATTCCAATACTTCCCAGGAATAATAGGCATAGATAATACTGTGTTTGACCAAGATATAAAAAACAGGGAAAAAGATTAAAATATAAGTAAGCATATCAAAGATAGCTCTATTTCGCGGCGACCAACGATTGTAGAAAATATCCACTCGAACATGCAATTTGTTCTTTAAAGCATAGGCTCCACCTAAAATAAAAAGAGCTCCGTATTGCATCCAGGTCATTTCATAAGCCCACTTGGTAGGAGCCTGAAATAGATAACGCATAATGACGTCATAAGACATAAATAAAACTAATGGAACACTGAGCCATGAACAAATTTTCCCTGACCATTCGCTTATGGCCTCAATTCGGGCCACTAAATTTTTCCATTTTTCCATATTGATTTCTCTCTCTTCTTATGAGGAGCTGTTCCGCAAAGGAGCAGCTCCTCTTGCCCTAAGCAATCAATGTTTTAGCAAATCACTTCAGAGCTACTTCCGCCTCAACACTCTGGAGTTTCATATACGGGTTATAAACCTTCATGAATTCTTTTTGGGATTTCCATACTTTTTGGAACATTTTGTCTGGATGGTTATCATATTTTTGCACAAACCTTTGCAATATATCCTGCTGCATTTCTTTGGGATATCTCAGAATATTAATCTTACCTTCCTTTTTTACTTTATCTACAGCTTTGCAATCATCCAAGAGCCAATTAGGCAGAGCACGGGCCATCTGCACATCGCAAGCCGCTTTGACTACTTCTTTCAAATTATCAGGGAGAGATTCCCATTTTTTATTGTTCACTAAAAGTTCCACAAAACCGGCAATTTGATGGAGGCCGGGAAAATACCAATATTTAGCTACTTCATGAAACCCCAAGGGAAGGTCAGTTACAGGAGTGCTAAATTCTGCAGCATCTAAAGTCCCTCGTTGCAGTGAAGGAACAATTTCTCCGGCCGGTAAAGTCACTACTGAAGCCCCAACTTCGGAAAGAATCTGTCCCCAAATAAGAACGGTACGATATTTTAGGCCTTTAAAATCCGCCATCTTCTGGATCTTTTTATTTGCCCATCCGCCACCTTCGGCCCAAAGCATACCGGCGGGGAATACTTTCAGGGCATTTCCATAAGTCTCTTGCCAAAGTTCTTTACCCCCACCAGCCATCATCCAGGTCCAATAACCTAAAAGGTCAAAGAAGGCCGGGGTTGCGGCGAATAGAGTAGCCGCCGGGTATTTACCGATTACATATCCCGCCCAGGTGTGACCGGCATCGAGTGTCCCTCTTTGGACAGCGTTGAAAACTTCAAAAGCTGGCACAATTTCATCGGTGGCGAAAAGATCGATTTTCATGCGGCCACCACTAATCTTAAAAACATCCTGAGCCCAAATTTCGGCAGTTTTATGCTGCCACAAGGCCTTCGGCCAGGGCGTCTGCACCTTCCATTTGACTACTGGTTCAGCAGCCTCAACTGATAGGCTCCAAATTCCCAAAAAGAATAAAGTCAAGACAACTAATTTAGCTGCCAAAATTTTTTTCATTTTTCTCCTCCTCTCCCATTTTTATTTTTTAATCAAAAATAATTTTTAATTTCCTATCTTACTCAAAGACCACCTCCTTTCCTCTTTAATTTTCTAATTTCCCCACCTTTTGGATTTTTCTAAATAGATTTAAGGTAGGATTTAGCCTTAAATTAAAGGGAAGTTTCTAATGAAGTTTCATAGAAAAGAAGTCTTCTCCCTGCTTTTCATCATTTCATCAAAAATCGAGCTCCACATTAAAATACCAAAATAATGCCAAATTACCTTCTATCAAATATTCCAAATTTTTGTCAATGTTTTTTTACTGATCTTCGATCAACTTTTTGAGAATTTTAAAGGGTGACAAAATTTTAAAATAGCCCCTTCTTTCGCTATGTATGGGGCGAGCGTTTATAGCCTCACGATGCTTTTTCAATTTGTAGGGCAAGCGCGTGTGGCTTGCCGAGTATGCGGCAAAAATGCGGCAAGGGATAAACCCTTGCCCTACGTTTAAAAATATGAGTTCGGCCAGGCACAAGCCCTTGCCCTACGTTTGAAAATTAATGGGATAAACTCCCGCCATACGTTTTTGATTTTTTGGACATGCGTTTGGCCTACTTCGCTTAATTAATATTTATTCTCTCTTATGCCTCCCTATCCTCTGTGGCCAATTTTTAAATTTAAAAAATCTCTGCACTCTTGGCGCGCTCAGCGGTGAACCATACCTCCCTTTAAATTTTATTGACTTTATTATCTGGATAAGTTAATTTTCAGCCAATAGATCGGAGATCACCTCCCGCCCTTAAATAAAGGAATCTATTCGAGATATTTATAAATAATTAGCGGAGATTCTCAGTGAAAAATAAGAATTATCTCCCATCTATCTCCTCTAACCCCCCTCTTTCTAAAACAAAGTTAAATCTTCCAGGAGAGCGTAAATTAGTTACGGTGATGTTCGCCGACCTGGTGGGCTTTACCAGATTGGCAGAGACCATGGATCCTGAGTATGTTCGGGATCTTATGAATTCTTGTTTTAACCATCTGGTTCCAGTAATCAATAAATACGGGGGAACGGTAGATAAATTTATCGGCGATGAGATCATGGCCTTATTTGGCGCGCCCCTGGCCCATGAAAATGATGCTGAGCGTGCCCTCCGCTCGGCTCTTCAGATGCAAGAAGAATTAAAGGTTTTCAATAAAACTCATCAATTATCTTTGAATATTCATTTCGGCATCAATAGTGGCTTGGTTATAGCAGGATATATTGGGAGTGAACAGCGCCAGGAATATTCGGTGATGGGCGATGCCGTAAATTTGGCTGCCCATTTAGCCCACCTGGCTCAAGGTGGAGAAATTTTGGTGGGTCCAGATACTTACCGCCAAACTCGCCAATCCTTTACTTTTAGTGAGCTTGGTCCTTTAAGACTGAAAGGGAAATCAGAGCCTGTATGGGTTTATAAACTTTTAGCTTTGCGTTCAAAGTCAGCTGGCTGGCGAACAGGAGAAGAGCGAAGCCTTAGTTCACCTTTGGTGGGCCGGGATAAAGAACTAAATAGCCTAAGTAATTGTTTAGAAAATTTATCAGCCGGAAAAGGCGGCTTAGTAGCTATATTGGGCGAGGCGGGATTGGGAAAATCTCGCTTAGTAGCCGAAGTTCGGAGAAAATTTTCCTCCTATAATTTTTCTTTTTTAGAAGGCCGCGCCCTTTCTTTCAGTCAAGGTATTAGTTACTATCCCTTTTTCGAGATTATCCAAGCGGATGCAAGCATTAGCCAAAATGACCCAGAAGATGAACGTTGGCCCAAACTGGAAAAGCGCGTAAAAGATATACTTGCTGATGAATATTCAGAAATCCTTCCTTACTTGGGCACGCTTTTAAACTTGAAGATTCCTGCACCATATAGCGAGCGGGTTCAATATTTAGATGCCGAGACTATGGGACGCCAAGTTTTTCGGGCGACCAAATTGTATTTTACTCAATTAGCGCGCCTTAAGCCATTGGTCTTAATCTTCGAGGATTTGCATTGGGCTGACCAGTCTTCAGCTTTGCTAATGGAACATCTTTTTCCCTTGGTCCGAGAAATTCCTTTACTTATTTGGGGTATTGGTCGTCCTGATCCTGGAACTCCAGCATTAAATCTCCACGAAATTGGTCGCCAAAATTACGACGAATATTACTATGAGATTATTCTTAATCCTCTATCCCCGCTGGAAAGTGCATGCTTAGTTTCCAACCTCCTGCCTGCTGCTAAATTTTCACCTTCTTTGCATAAAGAAATTTTAGAGAAAGCCGATGGTAATCCCTTCTTTCTCGAAGAAATAATTAGAGCGCTAATTGACTTTGGGGCCTTGACCCGCGATAAAGTATCAGGAAAGTGGAAATTAAATGCCCAAGCCGAAAACGCTGTCCTCCCCGATACTCTCCAAGGGGTTATCATGGCCCGGGTAGATACTCTAAATGATGATTTAAAAGAATTACTCAGGTTAGCTTCGGTAATTGGTCGAATCTTTTTTTACCGAGTCCTGCAGGCCTTAGTTGGTAATGGGCATAGCCTTGAGCAACAATTACAGGAACTGCAAAACTTGGAGATTGTACGCGAGCGCAAGCGCATTCCTGAAAGGGAATTTGCTTTTAAGCATGTCCTTGTTCAGGAGGCTATTTACCAAAGTATTCTTATCCAGAAGAGGAAAGAGATTCATTACCAGGTGGGCCGGTGCATCGAAGAGCTGTTTCAAGATCGTTTGGAAGAGTTTTATGGTCTCCTCGCTTTTCATTTCAGCCAGGCCCAAAAATGGGAGATAGCTCGAGAATACCTCCTTAAAGCTGGCGACCAAGCCGGGAAAATGGCGGCTGATGTTGAGGCTTTGGAATATTATCGGAAAGCCTTGGCCGCTCATGGGCAGGCCTTTGGTAATCGCTGGCAGCCGGAACAAAAGGCCTTATTAGAACGGAAAATGGGCGAAGCTCTATTCCGAAGCGGACAGAACCAGTTAGGAAGAGAGTACATGCTCAGGGCCTTAAATTATTTGAACCACCCTTACCCCCTCACTAAAAGAGGTATTTACTTAGTCATAGGGCAGCAACTAATGCAGCAAATGGGCTACCGCTTTTTCTCTAAACTTCGGCGGCAAAAGAAAAAATATAGCCAAAGTTTAGCCCAGGAGCTTTGTCAAATATATGCGACTATGGCCTGGATGGATTATTTTATGGCTCCCCCTTGTTTACTTCTGGATTCTCTTTACATATTAAATATTGCAGAGCAGCAGGACTTCCAAGTGGAAGAAGTTTTAGCTTGCATGGGTGTAGGTTTAGCTTTTAATAACTTGCCATCTCCATGGCTGGCGCATTATCACCATAAGCGCGCGGTAGTTTTGGCTGAAAAAATCAAAAAGCCCCACGCCATTGGGCAAGCCTATTTTGGCTTAGCCTTGCACGAACACCATGCCTGGGGCCATGCGCCCGCCGCCCTGGAGCATTACCATCGATCGGCCAAAGGATACTGGGAGGCGGGAAATTTACGAAGTTGGGCCAGCGTCAAAATGGCGCAAAGTTTGCTCTGGATTCCCGAAAATATTTCCGCACGCTTTAATTCCTGTGAAGAAGTAATCCGCGTAAGCCGAGACAGCGGGGATCGTCAAGCTTGGGGGTGGGGATTGTTCATGTTAGCTGCGACTCTCGACCAGGCTGGAGAATTAGAAAAAGCGATCACCAATATGGGACAGGCACTCGATTTGGTAAGGAGTGTTCCCGATTATCAAGTAATAACTTATGCCAGCGGCATTCTGGCTCGCTCTTATTTACGCCAAGGAGAACTCGCCCAGGCATTTTCTGCCCTCAAGGAAGGAGCAAATCTTATTCATCAGCATCACTTGAGAGGTTTTTCTTGCGTACCCAACTTTATTTATCTGGCTCAAGCTTTGCTCATGCTGGCTGAAAGAACAAAAAATCCCGAGGATATGAAGAAGGCCTACGCCGCTATTATTACCGCAGGTAGACAAAAAAAGTTCGAGCGAGCGTCAGAAATTACTATTTGCCGGCTGCGCGGCACTTGGGAATGGCTTCGCGGCCACTCCTATCGCGCCCATCAATGGTGGGCAAGAAGCTTGCGCGTGGCCAATTTGTTGGAGGCCAAATACGAAGAGGGAGTGACCAGATTAGAGATGGGCAGATTGTCAAAAGATCGGACTTGTCTTGATCAAGCAATTAAAATATTTTCAGAGCTGGGTACTAAATACGATCTGCAGCAGGCTCAAAAATTGATGAGTGAACTTGATAAAAAGCGGGCTTAATATCTTTATTAGACTTCGACATTGGCTAACAGCAAAGATGACCGTCGATCAATTTTGAGAATCATGGCTAATTTTAATTTCGCCTCTTCCCCTTCCGCCTGGTTCATGGGGGAGATAAATTAAAACTGATAGACGGTCCGGAAGCAAAAAGCTTGACAAAATTGCTAATGATTACATAATATTGAATTGCCTTCGCGGAGAGAGAGAGTGAGAAGGAAATAACCATAGCACCAATTTTTAGGGAGGGATCAAAAATATGGAAAAGAAGATCAAGGTTTTGGTGGCCAAACCGGGATTAGACGGGCATGATCGGGGAGCTAAAGTCATTGCCTATGGGCTACGAGATGCGGGAATGGAAGTAGTCTATACTGGTTTACGCCAGACACCTGAGCAGATAGCAAATGCCGCCATTCAGGAGGATGTGGATGTGATAGGTCTGTCAATCCTCTCTGGCGCTCACCTTAGTTTAACCCAGAGAGTTATCCAACAATTAAAAGAAAAAGGGGGCGGGGACAAGATGGTTTTAGTAGGCGGAATTATTCCGCAAACAGATATTCCCAAACTAAAGGAGATGGGCGTAGCCGAAGTCTTCATTCCCGGAACATCCATAAAAGCCATTGCCGAATTTATTAAATCAAAGGTTGGTAATTGTTGATTTTAGGTAGGCAGTTAGTAAATTTCTTTCATGCTCCTTAAACAAACTTAAAAGAGCATTGCAATTTTATGACAGCGACCAGAAAAAAATATCATCCCGGTTCGTCATACCTGCGAAAGCAGGTATCCAGCGTTACTTTAAAGGTCCAAAGAATCCTTGATTCCCTTTTTTACGGGAATGACAAAAAAGTCGCTGTAGGGTTAATTCATATTAATAAAAGGAATAGAGCAGATGGAAATAAAGGGACCTCAGGATTTAGAGAAAGAAGTCATCAAAGCCGATCTCTGCACCCTTTGTGGCGCCTGTGTAGGTCTTTGCCCTTACTTGCGCGCTTATAAGGGAAAAGTCGTCCCGCTGGATAATTGTAATCTCGCGCAAGGAAGATGTTACTCCTTTTGCCCGCGCACTTCTACCAATTTAGAAACTATTAATCAAGAGACCTTCCAAACTTCCTACCCTGCTGATTCCTTAGGTACCTATCAAGAAATACTTATTGCTCGCTCTGTAGACCAAAAAACTCTCGCCTTGACTCAATATGGGGGAGTGACTTCGGCCTTGATTTCTTGGGCTTTAAAAAAGGAGATAATTGATGGCGCCGTGCTGACGCGCAGAGGGAAAGATATTATTTCGGCAGGAGTTCTGGTCAAAAGAGAAGATGAAGTTTTGACCTGCGCCGGCTCCAATTATATTGCTTCACCCACGCTGCAGGCCCTGAATCAAGAAGTTAAGGATGGCCATAAAAATCTGGGCATCGTGGGCATTCCCTGCCAGATTTTAGCGGTCAGGAAAATACAAACGAGCCCCCTAAATGATAAAGAGTACCTAAAAAGACCAGCCTTGGTTATTGGCTTGTTTTGCACCTGGGCTTTATCTTACCGCGAATTTTTTGGCTTCCTTAAAAGTAGCTACCCGGTCTCTAAAATCGGCAAGATGGACATTCCACCTCCGCCAGCGAATATCTTTCAAATCGATCTCCCCGATAAAAAAGAATCTATCCCTTTGGACCTGATCCGCCCTTTCATAAGAACAACGTGCCATGTCTGCCTCGATATGACTGCTGAATTTGCGGATTTATCTGTGGGGGCGGCGGAGGGTATTCCCGGGTGGAATACCGTAATCGTGCGCTCTCTGGCGGGAAAGAAAATTTTAGAAGAGGCCCAACAAGCAAAAATAATAGAGACTGCTGGGTTATCCGCGGCGAATTTGGCGCATTTAAAAGAAGCTGCTCTTTTGAAAAAGAAGCGGGCTTTAGAAAATATTGTTAAGAGAACAGGTAACAAAGAAAATCTCCTTTATCTGCAAGGGACAGTTTCTTTGCACCATCTATTACCTGGTTAAAAACCAATTTATCCCTGCGGATATCGTGGCTGTTTGATAATTAGGCGAGAGGGCCAGAGGTTTTTTATAATATAATTTCCCCTAAATAAAAATTTTAAAAAATTATTTCTCAGCGCTCTTGGCGCTCTCGGCGGTGAAAATTTTGGGGGAGGTGGAGATGTCCATAATCAAAAAAAATGCTCCTGGTACCAGCGAACTCCTCATGGGCAATGAAGCCATGGCCCGCGGAGCATTGGAAGCAGGCGTCCAATTTGCCGCTGCCTACCCTGGGAATCCCTCTTCGGAGATCATCGGTTCACTAGCCCAGGTAGCTCAAGAATTGGGGATTTACGTCGAATGGTCAGTTAATGAAAAAGTAGCTTTAGAAGCAGCCGCGGCCGCTTCTTTTGCCGGTTTACGGGCGCTCAGCGCTATGAAACAAAATGGCGTCAACGTAGCCTCGGACTTTATTCTTAACTTGAACCTTTCAGGCGTGGGCAGTGGCGGTTTAGTTTTAATATCTGCCGATGACCCCGCTGCCCACTCCTCTACCAATGAAGAAGACTCCCGCTTTATCGCTAAACTTGCTGATATTCCTCTATTGGAACCAGCAACCTTCCAAGAAGCAAAAGATATGACCAAATGGGCTTTTGAACTCTCTGAGGCTATAAATAGTTTGGTAGTCATTCGCAGTGTCTCGCGCATCTCCCATGCCCGTGGCAACGTCATTTTAGGCGAACTGCCGCAGGAAAGAAAAAAAGCGAAGTATGACCTAACCAAAATTTTTATTCCCGTTGCCGCTCCCTTGCGCCATCTATCGCTCCATTTAAAATTGGCCAAGGTGCGCGAGCTTTACGAAACTTCTCCTTTCAATTGGTTCGTTGGTTCTGATAAACCAGAGCTGCTTTTGATCGCTTGTGGAAGCGGCTGGTTTTATGCGCAAGAAGCCGTAAAGATACTGGGCCTCCAAGATCGAGTCGGCATCCTCAAAATAGGAACTACCTGGCCCCTCCCCGCTAAACTTTTAGCCAAGCATTTAGCCAATTGCCAGCGTATTCTCTTCGTGGAAGAGGTTGATCCTTTTTTAGAGAACAATGTCAAGGAGCTGGCTGCCGAGTGGGCTCCAGAATTTGGTTCCTGGACTTTTTTGGGCAAGAGCTCGGGTCATATCCATCCTTTTGGAGAGATCAACCCTGATCTAATCATTGGCGCCGTCTCTAAAATAATTGACCGGCCTTATTCTTTCCGAGATAAAAACTACGGCCAAAAAGCCCTGGATATCACTAAAGCTTTGGTGCCCAATCGCGACTTAGGTTTTTGTGCGGGGTGCCCCCATCGGGCCACCTTTTGGGCGATCAAAAATGCCCTTAGGCTCGATGGTCGAGGGGGATTTGTTACGGGAGATATCGGTTGTTATTCTATCGGCTTAGGACCGGCTGGATTCTTTCAGCTCAAAACCATGCATGCTATGGGTTCGGGTGCGGGATTGGCTACGGGCTTTGGGCAGCTCCATAAGTTTGGATTTGACCAGCCAGTGCTGGCTGTTTGTGGCGATTCAACTTTCTTCCACGCGGTTATTCCCGCTTTGATTAATGGCGTTTACAATAAGGCTAATTTCCTCATGGTCATTTTGGACAATAGCGCCACGGCCATGACTGGTTTTCAACCCCATGCCGGTACTGGAGAAACAGCCATGGGTTCGCCAGCTCCAGTAGTGGATATTGAAAAACTCTGTTCGGCTTTAGGTATTAGAGTGGAAACTTGCGACCCCTTTGACCTCCAGGGCACGACTGAAAAAATACTTGATCTCATAAGCGAAGAAGGTGGCGTGCGCGTGCTTATTTCACGGAGAAAATGCGCGCTGGTCAAGGCCAAAGAAGAAAAGGCTAAATACAAAATGTACGTTGATCAAGGAAAATGTTTGGGTGAATCTTGCGGTTGCGCTCGCCTCTGTACGCGCCTCTTTAAGTGCCCTGGGTTGATCTGGAATAAAGAAGCAGGGAAGGCCCAGATCGATGAAGCCATCTGCACCGGATGTGGGGTTTGCGCAGATCTTTGTCCCCAAGCAGCCATTGTCAAAGAGGAGATTTAAGATGGCGCTGATCAAAGATCCATTAAATATCATCATCACTGGCGTAGGTGGGCAAGGCAATGTCTTGGCTTCCCAGCTCTTAGGCAAGGCTTTCGTCAAGGAAAATTTTTTGGTCACCATAGGGGAAACTTATGGAGCCACACAAAGGGGTGGAGCAGTGATGAGCCATATGCGCATCTCCCGGACATCAGCCTACAGCCCGCTCATTCCTGAAGGACAGGCCGATATTATCGTGGCCCTGGAACCAGTGGAGGCTCTGCGGGTAATAGCGCAATATGGTAACCCCAAGGTGCAGGCCATTGTTAACTCACGCCCCATATATCCCACGGCTGTATCTGTGGGCGATGCTCAATATCCCTCCTTCGCAAGAATCAAACAAACAATCCTTGAACTTACCCAAAGGGCGTGGTTCATAGAAGCGACGGAGATTGCTTTGTCCTTAGGTTCACCAGTCTTCACTAATATAATAATGTTAGGGGCTTTAGCTGCCTCTGGGCTTCTGCCCATCTCGCCCCAGATTCTGCAAGAGACTATTCAGGAAAGTTTCATGCCGGCGCAGGCCGAATCTAACTTGCAGGCCTTTCGCCAGGGTATGGAAAAATTGCTCGCTTAATTTTAAAACCAGGGAGGCGTAAGAATGACCATCATTTCTATAGGCTCATTACCTGTCCCCTGCCAGGAGTGGGGTATATGGGCGGGATGATATATGCTATCGCCCGCCTCCAAATGATATACTTCTCCCCCAGCCCGGTAGTCCAGGGACCCTTTTAAAACGAGGCAGCATTTTTCCCCAGGAGAGTCCAAAAGGGGCTCTTCCCCCGAGGAATCCCCTGGAGTAAAGCGCAAAAATAAAACTTCTATCTGGCGATTCAGATCTGGAGTTACCAACTCATAGGAAATTTTAGAACCGGGCAAAGTGAAGGCCTTACGCCGATACCGGCGGACAACTTTTACATCTTGGACATAATGGTGGCTATTCTGCTTGCGGGTGTCAAAGGAGGGAACAAGATTTATTAAATTACGGTTGTTTGCTTCATTGGTAAAAAGGCTAACTACACTTAGGCCAAATTCTTGCGCAATCTTTTTCAACGAACTGACCGAAGGTTGGGCCAAATCTCTTTCTATCTGGCTTAGGAAACTTTTGGAAAGGCCTGTCTTTTGCGAAAGCAACTCTAAAGTTAGTTTCCGCTTGCGCCTTTCTTCTCTAATTTTCTCACCTAAGCTTTCCATTTGAAATAAAATTGAATTTTTTTAAATTTTATTTTTATTTTTTCAATATGTCAAGAAATATTTTGATATAAATTAAATTATTGCCAATTGCTTGCTATTAATGACTATGGTAGATTATTTCTGTTTTGGGAAAACAGATAATGAAGAAACATTTGAAGGAGATGACATGAGTGAAAAATTCAATAAATTTTTTGCGCCACAGAGCATAGTCGTAGTTGGCGCCTCGGCCATACGGCATAAGCCTGGAAATGATGTCATTCGCAATATCTTAGCTAATGGCTACCAAGGAAAACTTTATCTGGTTAATCCCAAAGGGGGAGAGATTATGGGTATTAAAGTGGAACGTTCTATTTATGATCTCCCCGAGGGAATTGATCTGGCTATAATAATTCTCCCGGCGAGTGCTAATCCTCAGACAATCAGAGAATGCGCCGCCCGGGGCATTAAGGCCATGGTTTTGGCCGCAGGAGGCTTTTCGGAAGTTGATGAGTCAGGCGAAAAATTACAACAGGAGCTAATGCAAGTAATTAAAGAGACGGGAGTGCGAGTTTTAGGACCTAATACCTCGGGCCACACCTCAACTCCCCATAACTTCACTTCCAGCTTCTTCCCCCTCGGCAAAATTCCGCGAGGTAATATCTCCTATATTGCTCAAACTGGCAACTTTGCCACGCATACCATGAGGTATATAGCCACCGCTGAAAATTTCGGCGTAGCCCGCGTAGTGGGATTGGGGAATAAAGTTGATATTGAAGAAAGTGAAGTACTTGCTTATCTGGGTGATGATGAAGAGACTAAGGCCATTTTCATCTACCTGGAGAGTTTCAAAAATCCGAGGAGTTTCCTCGAAGTAGCCCGGGAGGTAACTAAGAAAAAGCCGGTCATTCTCCTCAAAGGAGGTAAAACTCCCGAAGGAGCGCAGGCGGCCGTGGCTCATACTGCCGCTATGGCTGCTGAAGATAGAGTAGTAGATGGAGCATTAAAGCAATGTGGGATTGTCCGGATCCACAAATACTCTCATCTTTTTCAAGTCGCTAAGGCCATTTCTTTTATGTCTCTTCCCCAAGGCAATCGAGTAAGCTTTTTGGCTCCCTCTGGAGCGATGTTAGTTGTCCTCACCGACTTATGCCTAACCTTAGGACTCCAAGTTCCCGAATTTGAAGAATCAACCCGCAAGTTTCTGCAGGATATTAGCCCGCCGATTGTGCGCATGCGCAACCCGGTAGACATTTGGTTCGCTGCCGGCCTGCATGGAGTAGAATTTGCTTACCGCGAAGGTACAGAGGCCGCTTTGAAAGATCCTAACATTGACGCGGTAGTCCCAATCCTTCTTTTAACTGATGAAACTGGGGTCCCTCCTTTGGACTTCTTAGTGGAATTAGCCCACAAGTATCCCCATAAGCCCCTTTATGTAACTTTTACTGGCGAAAAGAAACATATGGAAGCGGCGAAGGCCTTTTTAGAACCTCGAGGAGTCCCCGCTTTCTTTCTTATTGAAGAACCATTTGAAGTTTTATCTATTTTAGCGAAATGTCGCCGGGCAATTACCGCAGGAATTGTAGATAAAAAAACGCCCCGCTCCCCCAGTCTCCCACCCTCCACCTCTCCCCTCGTGGGAGAGTCGAAAAGACCCGACCGCGGGGAAGGGGGTGAGGGAGAACAAAAAAACCTTGACTAAAAATAACACTTTGGTTAATTTAATTTATACTATTGATTTTTTAATCAAAAAATTAATTTGGAAGGAGGATCATTATGAAGAAGCTATTAACTATTTTAAGCTTATGCGCTTTTTTTCTGGTTTATGCCCATGGGGTTATGGCTCAGAAAATTGATCTTAAACTGATGACTGGGCCTATGGGTGGTTCTTGGTATCCTTTGGGAGGGGCTATTGCCGACGCTGTGCAGAAAGAGATTCCCGGGGTGACTATCGCGGTTGCTCCTGGTGGAGGCGTAGCCAATGTGGAAGGCGTCGAATTTGGCAAATGCGATATTGGTTTTTCCAATTCCAGCTCAGGAGTTGACGCCATTCACGGTCGTCCGCCATTTAAACAAAAAATGCAAAATATAAGGCAACTGGCGAATCTTTATCCTCAATATTTTCAGATTGTGGTCTTGGAAAACTCCGGAATTAAATCGGTGGCGGATTTAAAAGGGAAAGTTATTTCTCCCGGCCCCAAAGGACATACTGGAGAATTTGCTTCCCGGCAGGTATTACAAATATATGGCCTCTCTTACAAAGACATGGCCAAAGTTCATCATGTGAGTTACACCGATACTGTAGCTTTGATGAAAGACGGCCACTGTGATGCCTGGTTATTCTGCACCACTGTTCCTGCTGCCGCTGTTATGGATCTGGCTTCCACCCGTAAAATTCGTTTGATTTCTCTGCCCGAAGAAAAAATCAAGCAAATGCAAAATCTAAATGCCGGATACATTAAGCGCATGATTCCTAAGGGAACATATCAAGGCGTGGATTATGATGTTTATGGATTTGGATTTTTTACTCATATGATTGTGAGTGCTAAACTTCCTGAAGATCTGGTCTATAAAATTACCAAGACAATGGCTAATAACCTCCCCCGCTTCGGAAATGTGGTGAAGGCCATGAAAGGAGTAACTTCCAAAGACTTGGCTTTAGATATAGGTATTCCCTTCCATCCGGGAGCCCTCAAGTACTATAAAGAGATAGGAGCACTCTAAGGGAATCCTCTTAGGCTTCCGAACCCAAGAAGGGCAGGGGAAAATATTCCCTGCCCTTTCCCCGTTTTCAGCGAGGCTTTTGGAAATAGAGAGATATATATAAAGGATATCTTAAAAATTTTTTCTTCATGACTAAACTTTCCTCTCTTGTTATCTCCGCAATTGCCGTAATGATGGCCTCTTATCATCTTTATGCGGGCCTTTTTGGAGCCCCAGAGGCCCTTTTGCACCGCTCTATTCACCTTCTTTTTACTTTGGTCCTGGTTTTCTTAGTTTACCCGTTTTCCAAAGAAAAAGGCCGCCAGTGGCATGATTATTTCTTGTTTGCTCTGGGAGTAACCTCTATCGTTTATCTTTTTTGGAACTATGAATACTTTATTACCCGCTATCCTTATGTCCACCCTCTCAGCAAAGCAGACCTTTTCTTGGGAATAATTCTGGTCTTGATCCTTCTTGAGGCAGCGCGTAGAAGTATTGGACTTGCCATGCCGATTACTGCCTTAGTTTTTATTTTGTATGCCTATGCTGGTCCCTACCTGCCTGGACTTTTGCACCATGCCGGCACCAACACGGAGACTATTATTGATCAGCTTTACATGACCACAGAAGGAATTTTCGGTATTCCTCTAGGAGTTTCCGCAACTTATGTTATTCTTTTTGTCATTTTTGGTGCCTTTTTAGAAAGATCTGGTGGTGGCCAATTCTTCATGGATTTGGCGGCAGCCACAACGGGGAAATCCAGAGGGGGTCCAGGAAAAATTGCTGTAATCTCCAGCAGTTTATTTGGAACCATTTCAGGAAGCGCTGTGGCTAACGTTATGGTCACCGGCCAATTTACCATCCCTATGATGAAGCGCACTGGTTTTCAGCCTCACTTTGCCGGCGCGGTGGAAGCTACAGCCTCTACTGGAGGTCAGATTATGCCTCCCGTTATGGGGGCTGCTGCTTTCGTAATGGCTGAATTTACTGATACCCCCTACATTACCGTTTGTAAGCATGCTCTTTTCCCGGCTATTTTATACTTTCTTTCTGTCTTCATGGCCATCCATTTCGAGGCTTTAAAATCTAATTTGAAAGGAATGACCGAAAACGCCCCCCGGCTATTGGATGTGCTCTTCAAAGAAGGGCATCTCCTTATCCCTGTGGCCATAATGATCTATCTTATGTTTACCGGTTACACACCTATGTATGCCTGCATTTTTTCTATAATTTCCGTGGTTATTTTAGCCAATTTAACGCGCTTAACGCGTATGGGGATAAAAAGAATCCTTGCAGCTTTAGAAGAGGGGGCCAAAGGGGCTTTGTCCGTAGCCGTAGCCTGCGCTTGTGCTGGAATCGTAATCGGTGTGATTAATCTTACCGGGCTTGGTCTCAAGTTCACCAGCTTCGTCCTCTTCCTGGCAGGTGAATCACTGGCCCCTGCTTTACTCTTTACCATGGGTGCAGGAATAATTTTGGGAATGGGGTTGCCCACTACTGCCGCATATATAGTTATGGCAGCATTACTCGTGCCAGCCCTGGTCAAACTGGGCATTCCCTTAATTGCCGCCCATATGTTTGCTTTTTATTACGCTATTATTTCCGCCATTACTCCTCCAGTTGCTCTGGCTGTATATGCCGGTGCTGGTCTGGCCGGCTCGAATATGTGGAAGACGGGATTCGCAGCAGTGCGTATTGGTGCACCTGGCTTCATCATTCCCTTTATGTTCGCTTATGAACCTTCCTTACTTTTCTTAGGCTCGGCTTGGACAACCTTTTCTTCTTTTATTACTGCTGCTATTGGGGTTGCAATACTTGCTGCTGGTATGATTGGCTGGTTTCTACGTGAGACTAATTGGCTGGAGAGAATATTGCTCATTGCCGCCGCCATTCTTTTAATCAAACCAGGATTTTATACTGATTTAATTGGTTTTATTCTTATTGGTTCAGTAGCTTTTATGCAAAAAATGGGCAAGAAAAATCCTTAAGTAAGATTTCTTGCGGGAAAGGTCTAAGGATGGAAAAAAGAAGTAATCTCCTAATCACGGGCGACGCACGGGTGGCCAACCGGGCTTTGCTGCGAGGTCTTGGTTTGGCTGATCCTGATTTCGCTAAGCCTTTTATTGGCGTCATTAATACATGGAGCGAGATTAACCCCGGCCATGTGCACTTGCGCCAACTTGCCGAAGCCGTAAAGCACGGCATTTGGGCTAAAGGTGGGGTGCCTTTCGAGGTAAATACTATTGCTCTCTGTGATGGCCTTGCCCAAGGACACGAGGGTATGAAATATATTCTGCCCAGCCGTAATTTAATTGCTGATTCTATAGAATTGGCTGTGCAGGCAAACCGCTTTGATGCTCTCGTCTTGTTAGCTTCCTGTGATAAGATTGTTCCCGCCTGCTGGCTGGCTATAGCTCGCCTCGATATCCCGGCCATAATGGTTACTGGTGGACCTATGATGCCCGGCCGTTATCGAAGTGAGGATTTGGTACTTCCCCAAGGACGGGAAGCCATAGGACGTTTACGTCGGGGAGAAATAACTGAAGAAGAATTTAAAGAAATAGAAGAGTCCCTTTGTCCGGGCCCAGGTTCATGTTCTATGATGGGGACAGCAAATTCCACGAGTTTCCTTACTGAAGTCATGGGCCTCTCTCTTCCTGGCTGCGGAACAGCTCATGCGGTAAACGCCAAGAAGATAAGAATAGCCCGGGCCAGCGGTGAGCAGATTGTTCATTTATGGCAGACAAATCTCCGTCCTTCGCAGATCTTAACCTCATCGGCTCTCCGTAACGCCATCACGGTGGGCATGGCCTTGGGCGGATCAACTAATGTAGTCTTACATATCTTAGCTTTGGCTCATGAATTAAATATTCCTATTTCCTTAGAAACCTTTGATGAGATTAGCCGCCAAGTTCCTTTCATCTGTAATATTCGGCCAAGCGGCCGTTATCCCATTTTAGCCCTAGAGGAGGCGGGAGGTATACCAGCCGTTCTAAATGAAATTCGCCAGTTTTTAGATCTTTCAGTTTTAACCGTAACAGGTCGGAGCATTGGCGAAAATATCGCAGGAGCGAAAAACAAAAATCCCGAAGTAATCTGTTCCCCCCTTAATCCTTTGCGCCAAGAGGGAGGGATTGCTATTCTGCGGGGCTCTTTAGCTCCGGGAGGAGCAGTAGTCAAACAATCGGCAGTAGCGGAGAAAATCTTAGTTCACACTGGGCCAGCTCGCGTCTTTGAAAATGAAGAATTTGCCCGCGAAGCTGTCTTAGGGGGTGAGGTAAAGCCAGGTGAAGTAGTGGTCATCCGTTATGAAGGGCCCAAAGGTGGCCCAGGGATGCGCGAAATGCTTAGTGTGACTGCTTCCATTGTCGGTATGGGCTTGGCCGAGGCGGTGGCTTTAGTTACTGATGGCCGTTTCTCCGGATCTACGCGGGGGCCATGCATTGGCCATGTTGTCCCGGAAGCCCAAGAAGGAGGTCCCATCGCCTTAGTAAAAGATGGTGATTTAATATCTATCAACATTCCCCAACGGCGCTTAGATCTCCTTATTTCTGAGGCGGAGATAGAAAAGCGCCGGCGGAATTGGAATGCTCCACCCTTAAAGGTCACCCGCGGATATTTAAAAACCTTTGCTGAAAAAGTGAGCAGCGCTGACAAGGGGTGCGTCTAATTTATTCTCACCTAAAATAGCCAAAAATAGTATTCGGCCAAGCAAGTCTCTTCAGCGAGGGTTTACCAACCATTAAAGTACCTTAGCTGAGCAATCTTCAACAAGGTGAGAAAGAATTATTTGCATAGATCATTTATTGGGGTATGATGGTTATCATGGAAAGAAGGAGAAAGAAGAGCTAAAAAAACATCATGGAAACGATAAATATTAATCGGATTCGCCAAATTGTGGGGGCAGAGAACGTTTTTGATGACCAAGAGACCAGAGTCTGCTATTCCTATGATGCCACCAATATTAAATATCTACCCGATTTAGTGGTTTTCCCCAAAACTCCCCAGCAGATTTCCGAGATTCTCAAACTGGCCAATTCAGCCCGTTTTCCAGTTATCCCGCGCGGTGCCGGCACTGGTTTCACCGGGGGCACTTTGCCTGTGGCCGGAGGAGTCGTCTTAGTGCTGACGAAGATGAATAAAATCCTCAAAATTGATCTGGCTAATCTCTTAGCGATCGTAGAACCCGGAGTCGTGACCTATGAACTCCAAAGAGAGGTTGAAAAAATCGGCCTTTTTTATCCCCCTGATCCAGCAAGTTTAAAGAGCTCGACCATTGGTGGAAATGTCGCCGAAGGCGCTGGTGGGCCGCGAGCAGTAAAATATGGAACTACTAAAGATTACGTTTTGGGCTTAGAGGTAGTTCTACCCACTGGCGAAATAATCTCTACTGGAGTCCAGACAGTCAAAAGCGTCGTCGGCTATGACCTAACAAAACTCTTGGTTGGTTCAGAAGGAACATTAGGGATCATTACTAAAATCATCCTCCGCCTAATACCTTTGCCCAAAGCCAAACGCACCTTGTTGGCTATCTTCCCCACCCTTGACTCTGCAGCCAATGCTGTCTCCCAAACCATAAGTTCCAAGATAGTGCCGACCACTCTTGAATTTATGGATAATGCCTGCATCCGCTGTGTAGAAGATTATTTACATATGGGCCTACCTATAGATGCAGGAGCTTTATTGATTATCGAAGTCGATGGGGCTCCAGAGGCTTTAGTCAGCGAAATTGATGAGATCAAAAGAATTTGTGAGCTTAATAAAGCTTTGGAGATCAAAGTCGCCAATGACCAGCAAGAGGCCGAAGAGCTCTGGAAGGCCCGGCGGGCAGTCTCCGCCGCCGTCGTCAAACTCAACCCCACCAAAATTAACGAAGATATTACCGTGCCCCGCTCCCGTGTCCCAGATATTTTACGCCGGGTCGAAGCCATAGCTAAAAAATATAATCTAATTATCGTCAATTTTGGCCATGCCGGAGATGGTAATATCCATGTAAATGTTTTGATTGATCGCCAAAATCCTGGAGAAGAAGAACGCGCCCACGAAGCGGTCAAAGAGATCTTCGCGGCTACCTTAGAACTGGGAGGAACTATTTCGGGAGAGCATGGCATTGGGATAACGAAAGCCCCTTATATCGCCATGGAGCTTGGCGATATGGGCCTGGAAATAATGAAAAGAATTAAACAAGTTTTCGATCCCAACAATATTTTAAACCCCGGAAAGATTTTTCCGAAAAATTGGGGCTTCCGGGACCAAGGCTGAAGAAAATAAATTTTTCTTTCCAGGCCTTGCGCCTAACGCCTTACGCTTTACGGAATAAGCTATGAAATCTTTAAACGAATTATTAGAAGAGGCCGGACGCTGCGTAAAATGCGGCAATTGTCTGGCTCAATGTCCGGTTTATGCCGAAACTTTAGAAGAGCCTTTAAGTTCCCGGGGCAAAATGGCCTTAATTGAATCCTTGCGTGAACAAAACCTTAATTTTAGCGAGCGTTTTAGCAAAATCCTCTCTCAATGTTTACTTTGCGGCACCTGTACAGAGAATTGTCCTAATGGCGTAAGTGCAGATGAAATAATCCGGGAAGCCCGTTCTTTCTTAGTTAAAGAAAAGGGGCTCTCTCTCCCCAAGAAGGCCATCTTCAAATATCTGCTCAATAGCGATCATTTAATGCCTTGGCTTATAAAGGGCGGAGCAGCTCTGCAAAATCTCTTCCTAAAAAGAATCCCGGAGGAGAGTGGTTTACGTCTGCGTTTTCCTGTTCCTTTCCTCGATCAACGCCGCTTTATCCCGCCTTTAGCTCCTGATCCTTTTTTAGACATTTATTCGGGGTGGATTCGCGCTGAAAAAGAAGTAATACGTGTAGGCCTTTTTGTAGGCTGCGTAAGTAACTACCTCTTTCCAGATATCAGCCGTTCCACATTGGAGCTCTTGCTGCGCCAGGGTATCTCCGTTTTTATTCCTAAAGATCAATACTGCTGCGGCTTGCCCGCTTTGGGTTCCGGAGATGAAGAGACATCTATCTCGCTGGCCAAGAAAAATATGGCTGCTTTTGCCGCCGAAGATCTAAAGCAAATCATCGTTCCCTGTGCTTCCTGCGCGGCTATGCTCAAACTGGACTACCCATCTCTTTTAGCCGCCGATGAATCGGCCAAAGAAGTTGCTTTAGTTTTTTCTGAGAAAATTAAAGATTTGCCCAGCTTTTTAGCCCAAATTACCGATGGCCAACCTTTAGCACCTAAGGGGGAAAAGAAAATTCTCCGCGTCACATATCACGATCCCTGCCACCTTCGGCGCAAGCTTGGTGTATTTAGCGAGCCGCGCCAGCTTTTAAGAAATAGTCCCGGTATCGAATACATTGAAATGCCCGATGCTAACCGCTGCTGCGGACAAGGCGGAAGCTTTAATATCGCCAATTATGATCTTTCTTTGAAGATTGCTGAGCGAAAGATCAGGGCCCTAGCCGAGACTAAGGCGGATGTGATCACCACGACTTGCAGTGGTTGTCTGCTGCAGCTAATGGATGGGTTGCACCAAGCTGGCCTAAAGAAAGAAGTGCGCCACCTGGCTGAGATGCTTTACCAGGCAACTCTCCTTTAAAATTTGGCGGCATTTTTATCTTAATCATAAGTTAGAGGAGGAAAAGTAAAGTATGTATTTGTTAAATGAAGAACAGAAATTGTTTGTTCAGCAAGTAAGAAGAATGGTCAATGAAAAAGTAATGCCGCGAGCGGCCGCTATTGACCAGCATGGCGAATTTCCTTGGGATTTAAAAAAAATATTTCAAGATATGGGCCTTTTGGGCTTAAGCGTCCCCGAGGAATATGGAGGCTTTTACAAAGGCCATATTTTTCTTTGTTTAGCTGTCGAGGAAATTGCCCGGGCTTGCGTAAGCTCTTCTTTAATTGTCCAAGTTCAATCTCTGGGCTGGGAACCAATCCTTATCGGTGGATCAGAAGAACAAAAAATGAAATATGGCCCTTCCATTGCTTGCGGAGAAAAGATTATTGCTTTTGGACTGACCGAACCAAGTGCAGGTTCTGATGCGGCGGCTATGAAAACGCGGGCCGTCAAAAAAGGAAGCAAGTATATTATCAATGGATCTAAATGCTTTATTAGCAATGGTCCTGTGGCTGATGTGATCACCTTATTTGCCATGACCGATGCCACCCAAGGAGTTAAAGGAATTAGTGCCTTTATTGTAGAAAAAGAATTTAAGGGTTTTTCCGTGGCCAAATGGGAATCAAAGATGGGCATCAAAGGGTCACCCACAGGTGAGTTAGTCTTTGACGAGTTGGAAGTGCCAGCCGGAAACCTTATTGGCGAAGAAGGCAAAGGTTTTATTTATGCTATGCAAACTTTAGACACTTCCCGACCGGTTATAGCGGCTCAAGCTGTTGGCCTTGCTCAAGGAGCTTTGGAGCAAGCAACAAAATATGCCAAAGAAAGAGTCCAATTTGGCAGACCAATTGCTTCTTTCCAGGGCATCAGTTGGATGCTGGCTGATATGGCTGCGCAGATAGAAGCTGCCCGCGCCCTTACATATCAAGCGGCAGACCTGGTGGACACAAAGGATCCCCGGAAAACTTATATGTCCGCTTGCTGCAAAATGTTTGCCTCCGATGTAGCCATGCGCGTAACCACCGATGCTCTCCAAATTGCTGGGGGCTATGGATATATGACGGACTTTTCCTTTGAAAGAATGATGCGCGATGCCAAAATAACCCAGATTTATGAGGGCACAAACCAAATAATGAAATTAATAATTTCTCGAGAATTATTAAAGTAGTTATTTTCCCCTCTATCTGTTGGGGCATTATCAGCATGCCAAATACCTAAGTCCTTTGTCCTTCTGCGGACTGAAAGAGGAGCTCGATTTCCTCGGGCCTAACACTGCTTGGCTTAAAAGAAGGTGCAAGTTCGGAAAATTAAGCTCACTTTTCATCAAGAGATTTTACATCAATAAAAGGAACAGCCCCGCCATCGGAAAACCTGGGAAGCTGTCCATTCCATTTCTCAATGGCCTTAATACTCACTTCGATCTGGGCGCAATTTAACGAGCTGGGCCGTGACATTTTCTTTTTGCTGATCTTTAGTAACGGCATCACAATTTGGTTGGGTCACTTGAATGCGCACATCGGCCTTTATTACTTGCTGATAGATTGGCCAAATGGACAATTTTATCTCTCTTATCGGCAAATAACGAAAATTAATAAATGACTCATAGTAATGGCATCTCTTCTCCTTCGCCAGGGAGACTGTGTCTTAACCTCTGACCTGCCTCTGGCCTGCCTAAAGTTCTAGTTGACCTTCTTGCAAAAAATTAGCAAAATATAAAAGGTATGTAATAGGTAAGTTTTTCCAAATCCCTCTCCCCCGCGGGGGGAGTTTGCCCCTCTCCCCATCCCTCTCCCCAGCGGAAGGGTGAGGGGGAGAGAAAGAATGCCAGAAAATAAATCCTTTTGGGAAAACTAAACTATTACAAAGGTATTATGCGTATGATCCTGCAGGAGCTCGGGTGTATCGTCCTTCCCCCTCTCCCCTCGTGGGAGAGTCGAATAGACCCGACCGGGGGGAATGGGGTGAGGGAGATAAAAAAATGAGCAGAGAAGAATTGGCTAAAGAATTAGGAGTTACCCCCTGGGCAGTTGACGACTGGTTGGTTAAAGGGTGTCCAGCCATCAAAATCCGCACTCAATGGGAGTTCGATTTAGATCAAGTAAAAAATTGGCTAAAGATCGAAAAGATCAAATTCAAAAAAATTAAACCACCTCCTTCAACCTCCCCCCCTCCCTTTAATGCACGCTGGTTAGGAAAGAGGTGCCCTCTTTGCATTGATCGCGGTTTTGGCGGAGAAAAAGCTGGTTTACTTTATAACTTTGGGGAAATTCTGGAAGGAAGATGGCATCTTCGAAGAACAGGAATTCCTTGCGGCCATTCGCAAATTATAGACCTTTCCGGTCTATCAAAAGAAAAGCAAGCAGGCGTGCCAATTTGAATAAAAGAAACTTATAGCGAGGGACGAATGGAAGAGGAAATAAGAAAAGCCTGGCATACAGTCTATGAAGGTGAAGCAAAAGCGGCTTTACGGCTCAAGGCCTATGCCCAAAAAGCCGAACAAGAAGGTCTTCCCCAAATTGCCAAACTTTTTCGAGTGATTTCCTTTAGTGAAGAAATCCATGGCCTGCGCGCGTTACGCATGCTGCAAGAGATTAAGGACACAGAGACCAATCTCCAAAAAAGCTTCCATTCAGAAACTCATATCGCCGGCGTTGCTTATAAAGAGTTTCTGGCTCTGGCGGAAAAAGTGGGAGATAAGGCGGCTTTTAAAATTTTTTCACAATCACGAGATGCAGAGGATGGGCATGCCCAGCTTTATAAATATGCTCTCGATCACCTTTTGGCCGCGCGGGAAACTACCTATTATGTCTGCCAAGTTTGTGGTTATGTGGCGGATGGATCCTGCCCTGAGACCTGCCCAATTTGTTCTGCTCCTAAAAATCAATTTGTAGAGTTTAAATAAAGATATTTCTTATTATCTGCCTTGAAACTGAGGTTCTCTTTTTTCCAAAAAAGCCCGCACCCCCTCCTCATGGTCAGAAGTGCCAAAAAGATGGACTAAAGCCAAAGCTTCATACTGTAACTGGCTAGCCAGATCCGGTGCTCTAAGACCCTGATAAAGAACACGTTTACTCAAAGTTAGCGCTATCGGAGGCATCTTAGCGATTTTTTCGGCTAAAGCATAGGCTTCCCCCATTAATTTCTCTGGAGGTAAAACTTTGTTCACCAACCCTATCTCCTTGGCTTCTTGAGCATCGATCATCTGGCCCGTGAAGATAAGCTCGCAGGCTTTCCCCATACCTACCAAACGAGGAAGATAAAAGGTAGAACCAAATTCTGGCAGAATTCCCAAACGCAAAAAGGGAAAGCCTATCCGAGCCTCCGTGGAAGCCAATCTAATATCGCACCCCAAAGGCAAAGTGGCACCCAATCCAGTAGCCGGACCATTTATGGCTGCTATCGTAACCTGCCTCAGTCGCGCAAGAGCTAACCCTCCCCTTTCTGAAAACTCTCTGGTGGGATCCTTTAACAACCCCTTTTTCCGCAATTCAATCTTGGTTAAGAATCTTTCTTTAAGATCAGCCCCAGCGCAGAAAGCTTGGCCAGCTCCCGTGAAAATAATTACCTGAAGATCTTCATCCTTCTCCAGATTCTCCAGGCAATCCACTAATTCCTTCGCCATCTGTTCGTTGAGCGCATTCATCTTTTCAGGTCGATTGAAAGTAACCGTCATAATTTTTTCTTTTTTATCTAAAAGAATTGTTGCATAGGACATTGACCACCTCCCGAAGAGTATTCGATTTACTTCTACCTTCCGCTCTTTCTCACTATACTGCCTTCCGTTCTCTACCACGCCTTACGCCTTACGCCCTCACGCTCTCACGCCCTAATCCAGTTCCCTCTTCATTGGGAAAGCCTCTGCAACAATGAGAGTGGCTGGGTATTAGATAGCCAAGGTAATCTTTCAGTTCCCTCTTCATTGGGAAAGCCTCTGCAACAAGATTTCTCCACTTGTCTTGTTCTGGGAGGCTTAGTCACTTTCAGTTCCCTCTTCATTGGGAAAGCCTCTGCAACTAAGCCACGGTGAAGATGTTGCCGTAGCCTTGAGGCTCTTTCAGTTCCCTCTTCATTGGGAAAGCCTCTGCAACTGTTATATCCCAGATCTTGGCTTCATCAGAAGAAACTTTCAGTTCCCTCTTCATTGGGAAAGCCTCTGCAACTAAGCCA
>FWPU01003408.1_pt1 | contig 40187 bp, 31 predicted proteins | sample 2228361 | NCBI WGS metagenome assembly FWPU01 (sample SAMEA103939777, study PRJEB20133) | metagenome | reverse complement strand
AGGCCAGGGTGAACTTCTCAGGGCTCTGCAGATAGATGAGGGGAAGGAGAAATTCGTTCCACGTCCCATTGAACACGAAGATGACCACGATGATCACCGCGGGTTTGGCCATGGGCATGATGATGCGGGAGTAGACACCCCAGCTGGAGCAACCATCGATGCGGGCCGCGTCGTCCAGATCCCGGGGCAGGGTCATGAAAAACTGACGTACCAGGAAGGTCAGCCAGGGGCCGCCGAAGAAGGCTGGCAGCACCAGGGGCAGATAGGTGTTGATCCAGCCCAATTCTTTGAAGAGGATGAACTGGGGGATCAATGTCACGTGGGGCGGCAGCATCATGGTGGAGAGCATGACCAGGAACATGAAATCCCGTCCCCACCAGCGCAGCCGGGCAAAGGCAAAGGCCACCAGGGTGATGGAGATCACCTTGCCGATGATGGTCAGCACAGTGATCAGGGTGGTGTTGTAGAGATACTGGAAGAAGGGAATGGCCGTGACCGCCTCGGCATAGTTCTGCCACTGGATTTCGCTGGGCAGCCACTTGGGCGGAAAGAGAAAGACCTCCCCCGGCGTCTTCAGCGAAGTGGAAATGGTCCAAGCCAGGGGAATGAACATCAGGACGACGCCGCTGAGGAGCAGGATGTGGACCACCAGGTGGCCCAGGAGGCGGCGCTGGCGGGCGGTCAAACGAGTAGGCGTCCACCGGACCTGTTGTGCAGGCGTTTGCAGAACGGACATGGCTTACCTTCCTCTCTCTTCGCCTTCATAGTAGACCCACAGGTTGGAGGAGCGGTAGACGATCAGGGTGAGCATCAGGATGTACAGGAAGAGGACCCAGGCCAGGGCACTGGCATAGCCCATACGGAAATATTGAAACGCGTTGCGGTACAGGTACAGCAGGAAGAAGAGGGTGGCGTTGTTGGGGCCGCCGTTGGTCATGATGTATGCCTGGGTGAAGACCTGCAGCGCGCCGATAATGCCCGTCACCAGCTGGAAGAAGAGCACCGGTGTCATCATGGGCAGGGTAATGTGCCAGAAACGCTCCCAACCCCGGACACCGTCCACCTCCGCCGCTTCATAGAGGTCGGTGGGGATCCCCTGCAAACCGGCCAGGTAGATGATGGCGCCTGCCCCCACACCCCACAGGCTCATGAGGATCAGGGATGGCAGGGCCCAGTTGGGGTCTCCCAGCCAGCTCGGCCCCCGGATGCCCAGGTAGGAGAGGAGGACGTTGAAGAGCCCGAACTCGGTGGAGAAGAGCCAGCGCCACAACAGCGCCACCGCCACACCGGATAACACCGAGGGCAGGTAAAAGGCCGTCCGGTAGAAGCGAAGCCCGATGATACGGGTATTCAGCAGCAGGGCCAGGGCCAGGCCAAAGATGATGTGCAGCGGCACGCTGATGAACGCATAGTTGGTGGTGACGATCAGGGATTTGGCCACCAGCTCGTCCTGGAACATGCCCCGGACGTTGGCCAGCCCTACCCAGCGGGGCGGAGAGATGAGATCCCACTCGGTAAAGGCGATGATCAAGGAGGCCACCATGGGCCCCAGGGTCCAGAGGAAAAAGCCCACGATCCAGGGGGAGGCGAAGAGCCACCCTTCGAGGTTATGGCGTAGGGCCCTGCGACCCCCCCGGAAGAAGGGCCGGGCGCCCACCCCACGGGGCGCCGAACTTGCAGCGGATGTCACATGAAGCCTCCAGATCCGGTGATGGACAGGTTCGGGCCTGGTGGATGCCGGACAACAGGGAAACACACCCGGCAACACCCGACCCATTGGACAGGCAGAGGGAAAATGGTAAGATACACCAGAGACCACGGGATTTGCCCCTGTATTGTGACCAATAGCCCCAGGGGGACACAATCCCTTTTGTGCCAAAAAAGTGACAACCTTTCCCGCCATGCACCCATTCACGCCAGACAAGCTCGCCCACCACATCCGGACCGCCCTGGCCCATCTCTACGACCAGGCCTATCTCCAGAATCACCCCCTGGCCGCATACCTGGAGGACGACGCCCGGGGCGATCAGGTGAGCCGGGCCCAACAGCTGCGCCGCACCCTGCTGGATCTCATCGAACTGCTCCGCCCCCAAAGCCAGTCCGACGTGCCGCCCGAGGCCACCCGGGCCTACGCCATCCTGACCTACCGCTATGTGGATAGCCTCTCCATGGAGGAGATCGCGGACAAGCTGAGCCTGAGTCGACGGCAGGCCTACCGGGAACATGCCAAGGGCATCGAAGCCCTGGCCAGCCTTTTCCTGGAACAGGCCATGCCCGCACCCGTCCCGGCTTCCCCCGCCAACGCCGACCGGCTGGCCGTAGCCCAGGCCGAGGTGGACCGGCTGCGCCAGAATGCCCACCTGGAGATGGTGGCCCTGGACCAGGTGCTGGCTGGCGTGGGCGAGCTGCTGAGCCCCCGCCTGCAGCAGACCGGCAGCCGGCTCCTCTTCCCGCCTCCCCAGGCGTGGCCGCCGGTCCTGGCCGACCGCACCCTCCTCCGCCAGGCCCTCTTGAACCTCCTCAGCCAGGCGCTGGATGCGGTGCCGCCCCGGTCCACCATCCAGGTCCAGGCCGCCACGTCCCAGGAGACGATCTGCCTCCAGATCCGCGCCCAGGGGGCAGCCACCCCGGAAGAGGCCGCCCAGCGGAGCCGGGCCGGGGTGGGCATGGCCGTGGCCCGCAACCTCATCGAAGCCCAGAACGGCCGGCTCACCGTCCAGCGTGAGCCCAACGCCTGGCGTGCCCAGGTCCACCTGCCCACCGCGGAGCTGCCCACGGTGCTGGTGGTGGACGACAACGAAGGGCTGGTTCGCCTCTTCCAGCGCTACCTGGGCGGCTACCGGGTTCGGGTGACGGGCGCGACCGATAGCCGCCAGGCCCTCTCCCTGGCGGCCGAGCTTCAGCCCCGGCTGGTGCTGCTGGATCTGATGTTGCCTCAGCAGGATGGGTGGGAAATCTTGAAAGAGCTTCAGCGCTCGCCCCAGACCCGCGAAATCCCGGTGGCCGTCTGCTCGGTGCTCAACGAGGTGGAGCTGGCCATGGCCATGGGTGCCCGGGACTACATCACCAAGCCGGTCAGCCAACAGGCGCTGCTAGAGCTGCTGCGGCGCTGGTTGGGGAGACTGCATCGGGTCGGGTAAGGGTGGCCAGCTGGGCCTGCAACAGGTGAAGCAGCTCGGTCAGGGAAAAGCCGGTGGAACGCTGCAGCCGAAACTCTCCCCGCATGGGCGCCAGCTCCTGCTCCACACTGCGCACCGACACCACGATGATGGCCGTGCCGGCCAGGGCCTCCTCCTGGGCCACCGCCTCCACGATGGAATAGCCGCTCACCTCCGGCATGACCAGATCCAGGAAGATCACATCCGGGCGTTGGGCCTGGGCCACGGCCAGCCCCTCCCGCCCGCCGAAGGCCTCAAAGACCCGCAAGTTTGGGTCAATGGCCTTGAGCATGCGCGCGATCAGGCGCACCACGTGGGGATCGTCGTCCACCACCAGGGCCGTCTGCGGGGCTCGGGGCAGCCGCGCCAACGCCGCAGCCAGGTCGTCCCGCATGACCGGCTTGGGCAGGTAGTCGGTGGCGCCCATGAGCAGGCCCACGTGGTGGACACTGGGAAGGGGGCAGGAGAGGAGGGGAATGGGGAGCTGTTCACCCAGCCGTTGAAGCAGCTCCGGCCATTGCTTCCGCCAGCGCCGGTCCGCCAGGATCAGGTCGGGCAACTGCTCCCGCAGGCGCCGGTTGGCCTCCTCGGGCGAGAGGGCCAGCTCAAAGCGGTAGCCGGGCAGGTGACGCCGGAAGAGGTTCAAGATCCGCTTGTCGTCGTGGAGGACCAACACCTCTGGCTGGCCGTCCCGGCGGGGATGTACCGGGCTGCTCAGACGGACGGCGGAGAGGGCCTCCAGCGCGGCATGCTCGGGCAGGGGCAGGGTGAAGTGGACTCGAGTGCCCTGGCCCACCTGGCTTTCGATGCCCATCTGGCCGCCGTGAAGCTCCACAAATTTCTTGCTCACGGCCAGACCCAACCCCGTCCCCTCGGTGAGATGTTCTTCGTCCAAACGGCTGAAGGCCTCGAAGGCCTTGTGGAGCTTGGCCGGGTCAATGCCCCGCCCCGTGTCTTCCACCCAGATCCGCAGCGCCTCCTCGCCCTGCTCCACCGTCACCCGTACCCAGCCGGCATCGGTGTAGCGCATGGCGTTAGTCAGCAGGTTTAACAACACCTGGCGGATGCGGGTGCGGTCCAGCTCCACGGGCAAGGAGGGGGCGGGAAAGCAGAGATCCAGCCGCAGGCCCCGGGCCTCGGCCAGGCCTCGCACCATGTCCGCCGCCTCCTGCACCACCGCCACCAGGTCCACCCTCTCCTTGTGGATGACCATGCGCCCGGCCTCGATCTGGGAAAGGTCCAGCACGTCGTTGATCAAGTCCAGCAGGTGGCGGGCGCTGCGGTAGATGGCCATCACGTCCCCCCGATATTCCCGGGGCAGGATGACGCCGCCGTAGCTTTCCGGCGCGGTGGCCATCATCTCGGCAAAGCCCACGATCAGGTTCAGGGGGGTGCGCAGCTCATGGCTGACGTTGGCCACGAAGTCCGACTTGAAGCGATAGGCCCGTTCGGCCGCTTCCTGGGCAAAGATCAGGGCTCGGTTGGCCCGCTCCAGCCGGACGTAGGCGATGTCCAGGCTGCGGAGCACGCCCTGGAGCTCGGCCCGGTGGGCACGGGCTTCTTCCGCATTGCGCCGGGACGCCAGGAACATGGTGAGGGCCCAGTCCAGGGCGGTGAAGAGGCGCTGGGCACTCAGCCAGGCGGTCATGGCGGTGAAGAGGAGCATGGCGGCGGGCATGACCAATGCCACCCAGGGCAGGCCCCACTGTCGGCCCAGCACCAGGATAGTGCCGGCGGCCAACAGGGTGAGTCCCCCCATGGCCGGCATGCCGGCCAGCACCGCGGCCACCAGGATCACCTGCAGGTAGAGGTAGAAGAAGGCCACCTGGTGGAAGCTGACCACGTAGAGGGTCACCGCCAGCCAGAGGCCGAGCAGCAGGGTGCCCACAGCCAGGTTGTAGCGCCGTCGGATCTGCCAGGAGCAGAAGGCACTGCTGACGGCGATAAGAAAAAAGGCCCCGTAGGCGGGGCCTGTGTGGGCTGGCCAGAAGAGGACCAGGTACGCGGTCCAAAGCCAGCAGAGCAGGTTGAGGGCCGGCAACAGCCGGGTTAACGAATCGGCTGCCAGGTCCTGGAAGACCTGATTCACTTCTGTCTGCATGACACTCCGGACAGGGTTTTCCATGGCCGCCTTCCTCCTTTCATCCTGGCCCCCTCCCTCTAGCTTCGCCCGGCGGCTTCAGCGGTTGTCGCCATCCCCCCGAATCACGCCCCGCTCCAGCCGAGAGAAGAGCTTGGTGAGGTTCGCCTCAGCCACCTCTTCCAGGGTCAGATCCAGCTCAGTGCAGATCTGGGCCAGATACCAGAGGACGTCGCCCAGTTCCTGCCTGAGGGCTTCCCGATCCGCCGGGCTGATCTGCCCCCCTTTGTCCCGGAAGATCTTCTTGACTTTACCTGCTACCTCGCCCGCCTCGTTGACCAGCCCCAGGGTAGGGTAGACGATGGGATGGTCGGTGTGGATCAGGTTCCAGGTTCGGCGGGATTCGCGCTGGTAGTGGTTGAAGGTCTCGATTTTCATGGTGCCCCTTCCCCCAATTTAGTACCCCACGCCTGTTGCCCATATGCGAAATCGTGAACGACTGAAATTGACCTGTCGGTTCACTGATAGGCCAGCGCATTATACATGACTTCCCTGCGGAAACCACAGATTTCACATAGGTTGACAAATCCCTCCCTTTCGATTACCCTATACTGGTATATACCAGATAGGTGCACCCCATCTGGCCTTCGACATCGGGAGCGGAACCGGCATCCACTGCATTGTGACCGGCCGTGATCACCCACGGTAACAACCATGTCCATTGACCCGAACAGCGCGACTCCGCTGTATATCCAGATCAAAGATCGCCTGCAGGAACAGATCGAAGTCGGCGCCTTCGAGGCCGGGGAGCGCCTGCCCTCCGAACGGGAACTGGCCCAGATGTACTCGGTCAGCCGCATGACTGCCCGACAGGCCCTCCAGCTCCTGCAACAGACCGGGCTGGTCCTGACCCGGGTGGGCAAAGGGACCTACGTCAACCCCAAGATCCACCAGGATCTTCAGGCGCTGACCAGCTTCACCCAGGAGATGGTCAGCCGGGGACTGGTGCCCTCCAGCCGGGTGCTGCTGGCCGAGCTGCAACCCGCCCACCACGAGGTGGCAGTCAACCTGGGCATCGATCCCGGCGACGAGGTGGTGGTCCTCCAGCGGATCCGCTGTGCCAACGAGAAGCCCATTGCGCTGGAAACGGCCCACCTGGCCCATGCTCGCTTTCCCGGGATTCTCAACGGCCATGACTTTGCCCGCCTGTCCCTCTATCAGGTCCTGCAGGAGGCGTATGGGGTTCGCCTGAGCTGGGCCAGCCAGGTGATCGCGGCCCGCATGCCCACCCCCTTCGAGCGGCGGGCCCTGGAGATGCCACCCGGCACGCCGGTGCTGAGCCTGGCCCGGGTCTCCTACGACAGCAACGACCGGCCGGTGGAGTACGTGCGCTCCTGCTACCACGGGGAGCGCTACGAATTGCGTACCACCCTGCGCTGACCCGCTGCCGGCCTTGTTCACCGTTCAAGCGGGCAGCAAACCGGCCGGTACACCCGGGTGTCCGCTTCCTCCAGGGAGTCCTGGAGATCCCAATCGAATCTTGACATCGCAAGCCAAACTTGACATCGCAAGCCAAACTTGACATCGCAACCGGAAAAGGAGAAACCGGCGCTGTGCCTCCCACGTTGACACCCACGTTAAACGGAGCCGCCCAGTATATGGCGGCGATACAGGCCACCCTGCAACAGATCGTGGAATCCCAGGCGGCGGCCATGGACGCGGCGGCCACCGCCATTGTGGCCGCCTTCCGGGCCGACGGTATGCTCTACCTCTTCGGCACCGGCCATTCCCACCTGCTGGCCGAAGAAGGCCATTACCGGGCCGGCGGCCTGGCTCCGGTCTGCCCCATCCTCTCCAGCGCCATCATGTTGCACGAAAGTGCAGTGACCAGCACCCGCTTTGAGCGGACCAGCGGCATTGGGGCAGCCCTGTTGGAGCGCTATCCCATCAGCGACCGGGACGTGATCATGATCTTCTCCAACAGCGGGGTCAACGCGGTCCCGGTGGAAGTGGCCCTGGCGGCCCGGGAGCGGGGCATGACGGTCATCGCGGTGGTGGCGGTGGCCTATGCGGCCAGGGTGCCGGCAGGTCCCAGCGGCCACAAGCTGGCCAACCTGGCCCACATCGTCATCGACAACCACGGCGTGCCCGGCGATGCCCTGGTGGCCATCGGGGCCACAGGGCGCTTTCGCACCGGCCCCGGCTCCACCATCACCGGCGCGTTCATTCTCAACGCCATTCTGACTGAAGTGGCCTGGCGCCTGGACGCCGTGGGGATGGAGCCGCCGGTCTACATCAGCGCCAACATGCCGGGCGCGGCCGAGCACAACGCCGGCCTGGTGGCCCGCTTTCGCAGCCGGAACCCCCACCTGTAGCGACCTGTCCCATTTCCCGGCCGCTCCAGGTTGCCAGGGCCGTCATCGGCGGCCCCTGTCCAACTCTTCTCTCTTCTCGATGGTACGTTGAATCGCTAACTGTCAGGAGGCAAACATGAAACCGACCAAGGGATCCATCTGGCTGGTATTGGCGCTGGCCCTGGCCACCGCGCTGCTGGCGGCCTGTGCCGTGGCAACACCGTCCGCCCCGGCCCCCGAAGAACAGGTATCGGCCCCGGGGGGCGCGGCCGCTCCTGTGGAGATCACCCTGTGGCACATGGAACAACCCCCCCACCGGGTGGAACGCATCCAACAGCTGATCGATGAGTTCAACGCCGCCCACCCGGACATCGTGGTGCGCCTGGAGGCTACGGCGACCACCGAGATCTACACCAAGGCGCCCGCCGCCGTGGCCGCAGGGAACGCACCGGAACTTCTCTTCGCCATCCCAGACTTCACCCCCATCCTCAAGGACCTGGGGAAGGTGCAGCCCATGGAAGAGTTCGTGGCGGAGATCGACGAGCGCTACAACTACTACCCCGCTGCCGTGGAGCCCTACAACTATGACGGCCACACCTGGGCCGTGCCCCTCTACAACATGGCCCACTCCCTGTGGTATCGCAAGAGCGTCTTCACCGAAGCTGGCATCGAACCGCCCACCACCTGGGAAGCATGGCTGGCCGCGACGGAGCAGCTGACCACGGACGGCCAGTACGGCATCGGCCTGCCGGCCAACAAGCACCTCTACACCGACCAGGTGGTCTACGACTTCATGGTCAACGCCGGCGCGGACGAAATCTACAACCCGGACGGCACCCTGCGCTTCAACAACCCCCAGACGGTAGAGGCCTACGACTTCTACAGCCAGCTCTACCGCTTCTCGCCGCCGGACAGCCCCAACTGGACCTGGGGCGAGGCCGAAGCCTGCTTCGCCAACCGCACCTGCGCCATGATCCTCCAGTTCACGGTCATCACCACCTACGACACCCAGGCGGAGGGCGATCCGAACGACCTGGGCGTGATCCCGATCCCCCACTCGCCCAACGTGGAGAACAGCGGCACCATCGCCTATTCCAACGCGGTCATGCTCCTGACCGAGGATCCGGCCAAACAGGAGGCGGCCAAGGAGTTCCTGCGCTTCATCCTGACGCCGGGCAACTACGGCCGCTTTCTGAACATGGAGCCCGGGCTCTTCCTGCCGGTGACCGAAGCTGGTAGCCAGGATGAAACCTTCTGGAACGACCCGCTGGCCGTCAAGTACCAGAGCCAGATCGAAACCATGGTCGAGAACGCGCAGGCGGGACGGCTCTTCGGTTTCACCAATGGCAACACCTTCCCCAGCATCGCCGCCATCTCGGCCCAGAACCTGCTGGCCCAGACCCTGCAGATGGTGGTCATCGACGGCATGCCGGCGGAAGAAGCGGTGGCCCAGGGGCAGCGCCTGATGGAAGAGGCCATCAGCCAGTAGCCGCGGCCACATCGAACCGGGTCACGGGCCGGTGGGGTGGGCTGTTGTCGCCTGTCCCACCGGCCTGGGTGTCCCAGAAGATCATAGAGACGGATCGGGTCATGCTCCACTCTCTTTCACGCCCCACTGCCCGCGGCCGGCGCATCCTGTTAGGCTACCTGCTGGTGGCGCCACTCCTCCTGTGGCTGGCCGGCACCATCCTCTACCCCCTGATCTCCGCGGTGCTCCTCAGCCTGCAGGACATCAAGATCATCGGGACGCCGGGGGCCTGGGTGGGTACAGATAACTACACGCGCGCCCTGGCGGACGGCCGCTTCTGGCAGGCCCTGGGCAGAAGCGGCCTCTGGGTCCTGGCCAACGGCGTCCTCCAGACGGTGGCCGCCTTTGCCACGGCCCTGATCCTGAACCAGCGCTTTCCCGGCCAAAAGACAGCCCGGGTCTGGATCATCCTCTCCTGGATCGTGCCCACGGTGGTGGTGGTGATCATCTGGCGCTGGCTGTTGAGCAGCTCTGGCGTGGTCAACTATCTGCTGGTGACCATGGGCTTCCTGGATGGCCCCATGGGCTTCTTCAGCACCCGCAACAGCGCGGCCATGTCCGTGGTGGCCATCAACGCCTGGCGCTGGTTTCCCTTCATGGCCGTCATGGTGCTGGCCGGCCTGCAAAACATCCCTCGAGAGCTGTATGAAGCCGCCGCGGTGGACGGCGCCTCGGCGCCGCAGCGATTCTTCCGCATCACCCTCCCCCTGCTCCAACCGGTGCTCTTCGTGCTGGGACTGGTGGGAACCCTGCTGTCCTTCAACGTCTTTGACGTCATCTGGCTGTTGACTGGGGGCGGGCCATCCGGCGCCACCATCACCCTCCCCCTGCTCATCTACGAGACGGCCTTTACCCGCTACCGGCTGAGCCAGGCTGCAGCCATCTCGGTGCTCTCCGGCCTGCTGTTGATGATCTTCGCCATCCTCTTCATTCGCCTCATGTCGCCCCGGGAGGAAGACGCATGACGGGCCCACTGCGCACCCGTGTCCCCCTGCTGCTGGGCGTCGCCGCCCTGCTCCTGGTGGTGGCCGCGCCCTTCTACTACGTGACCGTCTCCAGCTTCAAAACGCCCCAGGAGATCATCGCCCCGGTGCCTTCCCTCTTCCCCCACACCTGGACGCTCCAACACTACACAAAGTTGCTGCGCGCCTCCAACTTCCCCATCTACCTGGCCAACAGCCTGCTGGTGGCCGCCGGCACCATGGTCATCTGTATGGCCATCAGCACCCTGGCTGCCTATGGCCTCTATCGCATGCAGCTGCCGGGCCGGGAATTCCTCTTCCGGGTCATCCTGGTCACCTACGCCTTCCCGGGCGTCTTGTTGCTGATCCCCCTCTACGGCATGATGAGCCAGGTGGGGCTCATCGACCGGCTGTGGGCACTGATCATTGTCAACGTTACCTTCACCGCGCCCTTCGCCGTCTGGATGCTGCGGGCTTTCTTCACCAGCATCCCCGTGGAAATCGAGGAAGCCGCCACCCTGGACGGGGCCGGCTGGCTCCAGATCCTGGCCCGCATTGTGCTGCCCCTGGCCCTGCCGGGCATGGCCAGCGTGGCCATTTTCGCCTTCATCACCTCCTGGACCGAGTACATGTTCGCCTCGGTGCTCATCATCAGCGAGGCGGCCCGCACGGTGCCGGTCGGCCTGGCCGGCATCATCGGCCAGTACCAGGTGGACTGGGGGCTGTTGCTGGCCGGTGCCACGGTAACCATGCTGCCGGTGATCCTGCTCTTCAGCTTTGTCGGGCACAGTTTTGTGGAAGGCCTCACGGCAGGAGCGGTCAAATGAGCGCCAGCCGCGCGGATCTACTGCTGGGCATCGATGCCGGTACCTCGGTGGTGAAAGTCGCCCTGTTCGACCGCCAGGGGCAGGAGCTGGCGGTGGCGCGACGCCGCACCCCCATCTACACGCCCCAGCCCGCCTGGTCCGAGGCCGACATGGAGGAAACCTGGGCCCTCACCGCCGAAGCCATCCGCACCCTCCTGACCGAGTCCGGGATCGACCCGCTCCGGATCGCCGGGGTCGGCCTGACGGGGAACATGGTGGGCGCCTGGCTCATCGATGCCAACGGTCGGCCGGTCCGGCGGGCCATCCTCTGGAACGACGGCCGCACCCAGGCGCTCATCGACCGCTTCACCCAGGAGCAGCCCGACTTCATGCAGGTCATCTTTCGCACTTCCGGCTCGGTGATGCAGCAGGGATGCACCCTGCCCCTGCTGCGCTGGCTGGCCGAGCACGAGCCGGCAGCGCTGGAGAAGGCAGCCTGGGTCCTCTGCTGCAAGGACTGGATCGGATTCAGGCTCACGGGCGCCGTCCACCTGGACCCCACCGAGGCCAGCGTCATGCCGGGGGATGCCCGGGAACGGGGGTACAGCCAGGCCATGTGGCAGCTCTTCGGGCTGGAGGAGTACCGCCACCTTTTCCCGCCGCTGGCTCCATCGGAGCGCATGGGCGGCGTGGTCCACGAAGAGGCGGCCCGGGTCACCGGGTTGCGGGCGGGGACGCCGGTGGTTGTGGGGGCCGGCGATGTGCCCGCTTCGGCCATCGGGCTGGGCGCGATCGCGCCCAGCGTGGCCTGCTCCCTGCTCGGCACCAATATCCTCAACTGCCTGGTCACGCCGACCCCCCTCTTCGAGCCGCCCGACGTGGGCCTGCTCTTCTGCCTGCCCGGCGACCGCTGGCTGCGGGCCACCGTCAACGTCTCCGGCACCACCAGCCTGGACTGGTTTGTGGCGCAGTTCTGTGCTGCGGAGCGGGAAGCCTCGGCCACGCCGGCGGACCTCTACGGGGCGCTGGAGGCCCTGGCTCAACGCAGCGGGCCCGGTGCCCGGGGCGTCCTCTACCTTCCCTACCTGAGCGAGCTGGGCATCATCTCGCCCTTCCTGGAGCCCGCAGCCCGGGCCGTGTTCTTCGGCCTGACGGATCGTCACACCCGGGGCGATCTGCTCCAGGCCCTGTACGAGGGCATCGCCCTCTCCATTCGGGACGGTTTTGCCGTGATCCCCCAGGAGGTGGCCGAAATCCGGCTCTCGGGCGGCGGGGCCAAGAGCCGCTACTGGAGCCAGCTCATCGCAGACTGTACGGGCAAACGGGTGGTGGTGCCCGCGGGCACCGAGTTCGGCGCCAAAGGTGCCGCCCTCCTGGCCGCGGTGGGGCTGGGCTGGTTTGCCTCCCTGGACGAGGCCGTGGCCGCCACCACCCACCAGGGCCGGCGCTTCGAGCCCAACCCCGACCGGGCTGCCCTTTACGAACGGCGGTACGCGGTCTATCGTCGCCTGCAACAGGATCTGCGCGCCGCCTGGCGCCTGGCCGCTGCACCTTGAGCCATTGACGCGCCCCAGCCAGGCCCATCCGTTTGGCATCCTGGCGAAATGGGGGTACGATTGGGGGCATGCTCCCGGCAACCAACCGTGACCACGCTCGAGGGCGGCATCACCATGAACCGCAAACTGGACATCGAGCAGCCTGCCGACCTGCTGGCCTACCTCCACGCGACCGGACGCATCCCCCCCGACGAAGAGCCCACGGTACGGCCCCTGTCCGGCGGGGTCTCCAACCGGACGGTCCTCCTGCAGCGGCCCAACGGCGAAGCCTGGGTGCTGAAACAGGCCCTGGCCAAACTGCGGGTGCCGGTGGATTGGTTCAGCAGCCCGGAACGGGTCCACCGGGAGGCCCTGGGCCTGCGCTGGCTGCAGAAGTTGGCGCCCACCGGCACCATTCCACCCCTCCTCTTCGAAGACCACGAACATCACCTCCTGGCCATGGCCGCGGTGCCCCAGCCCCATGACAACTGGAAGGGCCTGCTGCTGGCGGGCAAACTGGATCTGGACCATGTGGCCCAGTTCGGCCAGCTGCTGGCCACCATCCACCGGCAGGCCTACCTGCGCCGGGACCAGGTGGCGCCCGTTTTCGCCGACCGCAGCTTCTTCGAGTCCCTGCGGCTGGAACCCTACTACGGCTACACGGCCAGCCAGGTCCCCCAGGCCGCAGCCTTCCTCCACGCCTTAATGGACGACACCCGCCAGCGGCTGATTACCCTGGTGCACGGCGACTACAGCCCCAAGAACATCCTGATCCACCAGGGGCGGCTGGTCCTGCTGGACCATGAAGTGATCCACTGGGGCGATCCGGCCTTCGACCTGGGCTTCTCCCTCACCCACCTGCTGAGCAAGGCCCACCACGTGGCCGGCCACCGGGAGGCCTTCGCCCAGGCCGCCCACCACTACTGGGAGATCTATCGAAGCACCCTGGGGGCCATGCCCTGGGCGGACAAGCTGGAGGGCTTCGCCGTGCGCCACACCCTGGCCTGCCTGCTGGCCCGGGTGGACGGCCGTTCCCCCCTGGAATATCTCCGGGAAGAGGAACGTCAGCACCAGCGTCAGGCAGTACTCCAGCTCATGGCCGCGCCGCCCTCCACTATCACTGCTCTGGTACGGACCTTTGTATCCACCCTGACTGCCCTGGAAAAAAACCGGACGTAGCCCAATGCCCACCATCCAACGATTGACTGCCCTCGAAATTTTGGACAGCCGGGGTCGCCCAACAGTCCAGGCCACCTGTGAGCTGGACGATGGCGCTGTGGGCACGGCCTCGGTACCATCGGGTGCATCCACCGGCACGGCCGAAGCCCTGGAGCTGCGGGACGGCGATCCCCGGCGCTACGGCGGGCTGGGCTGCCGCCAGGCCGTGGCCCACATCAACCGGGAACTGCACCAGGCCCTGTCCGGCCGCCACTTCGAGACCCAACAGGAGCTGGACCAGGCCATGGTCGCCCTGGACGGCACGCCCAACAAGGCCCGGCTGGGCGCCAACGCCCTCCTGGCCGTCTCCCTGGCCTTCGCCCGGGCCACGGCCCACAGCCGGGGCGTCCCCCTGTACGAGCAGTTCGCCGCCATCCTGGGCCAGGCGGACGGCGGCCAGGCGCCGGTCTGGTTCCGGCTGCCCCGGCCCACCATCAACCTCTTCAGCGGCGGCAAGCATGCCGGGGGCCAGGTGCCCATCCAGGATGTGCTGGTGGTTCCCGCCGGGGGCCGAACCATGGACGAAGCCCTGAGCATCACCTACGCCGTCTACCAGGCCGCCGCCGACCTCTGCCGTCGCCAATACCGGATGCGCGCCCTCACCGCGGATGAAGGAGGCCTGGCTCCACCCTTTCCCCACGCCCGGGCCATGCTGGAGGACGCGGTCGCGGCCATCCGCGCCGCCGGCTTCACCCCCGGCGGGGAAGTCTCCCTGGCCATCGACGTGGCCGCCACCCACTTCTTCCGGGATGGCCGCTATTATCTGGATGAGCAACCCCACGACAGCCTGGTCCAGATCCAGGTGGTCCGGCAGTGGGTGGAAGCCTATCCCATCGTCAGCGTGGAGGATGCCCTGGCAGAGGACGACTGGGAACACTGGCCGACGCTGCGCCGCCAGTTGGGCGAACGCGCCCTCACCCTGGGCGATGACCTCCTCTGCACCAACCCAGCCCGTATCCAGCGGGCCATCGACCTGGGGGCGGCCAATGCCCTTCTCCTGAAGGTGAATCAGATCGGCACCCTGAGCGAGGCAGCCCAGGCCTGCGCCCTGGCCCGGCGGGCCGGCTGGCAGGTGACCGTCAGCGCGCGCAGCGGCGAGACCGAGGACAACTGGCTGGCGGATCTGGCCGTGGGCTGGGGCGGCGACCAGATCAAGGTGGGCTCCATCACCCAGTCCGAGCGGCTGGCCAAGTATAACCGACTGCTGGCCATCGAGGCCGCCGCAGGGTTCCCCCTGGTCGCCTGGCCCGGGTAGAGCCTTCCATCAGCCTCCCTCCCATCCATCCCACGCCCAAAGGGCTCCCGGGGGGAGGGGGCCGCCGGCGCCGTCGAGTGCGTTTCAACGCACTTGGGGTGTGCCAGCCGATGATTGAAATCATCGGCCCAAGGCCGGCCACGGTCTCATGCAGAGCTACCACGACATCTCACAGGGGAAACACCATGGATACCGCTCCCATCCAACGCCAAGAGCTCCTCCGACAACTGCCCGCCGAGTGGCCAGACCCGTTGCTCCCGGAGATCCGCCGCCAGGTGACGGCCAGCGGACGTAAGCTGGTGGTGCTGGACGACGATCCCACCGGCACCCAGACGGTCTACGACGTGCCGGTCCTCACAAGCTGGGCGGTGGAGGCCCTGGCGGCGGAGCTGGCCGCCGACGGCCCGGTTTTCTACATCCTGACCAATTCCCGCAGCCTGCCTGTGGCTCAGGCCCAGAGCCTGAACCAGGAGATCGGGCGCAACCTGCGTCGGGCCGGCGCAGAGGCCCAGAGGGACTTCACTGTGGTCAGCCGCAGCGACTCCACCCTGCGGGGCCACTTTCCAGGGGAGGTGGAGGCCCTGGCGGCTGCCCTGGAAACCGACTTCGACGCCACCCTGCTCATTCCCTTCTTCCTGGAGGGGGGCCGCTACACCATCCACGACGTGCACTACGTGGCCGAAGGGGAACAGCTCATCCCCGCGGCAGAAACGCCCTTCGCCCGGGACGCGGCCTTCGGCTATCGCTCCTCCAACCTGCGGGCGTGGGTGGCAGAAAAGAGCGGTGGCCGGCTTTCGGCTGACCAGGTGGCGTCCATCTCCATCGAAGATCTGCGCCTCGGTGGGCCCGGCCTGGTCCAGGAGCGGCTGATGGCCCTGACGGACGGCCGCGTCTGCGTGGTCAACGCGGCCAGCCTGCGAGATCTGGAAGTGCTGGTGGCGGGCCTGCTGCAGGCCGAAGCCCAGGGCAAACGCTTCCTCTACCGGACTGCTGCGTCCTTCGTCCAGGTACGGGCCGGCCTGGCACCCCGGCCCCTCCTCAGCGCCGCGGATCTATCCCTGCCCCAGGAAGGCGGCGGCCTCTTTGTGGTGGGCTCCTACGTGCCCAAGACCACCGCCCAGGTGGAGGCGCTGCTGCGGCAGCCCGGCATCCAGGGGGTTGAGGTGGATGTGGCCGCCCTGCTGGATGACCGGAAGCAGGAAGCTGAGATCGCCCGTGCCGCGGCCAGAGTCAACCAGGCCCTGGACCAGGGCGCGGATGTGGTCCTCTTCACCAGCCGCGCCCTGGTGACCGGGCCGAATGCAGAGGCCAGCCTGGCCATCGGCTGCCGCATCTCCGAAAGCCTGGTGGGCATGGTGCAAGGGCTGTCGGTGCGTCCCCGTTACCTGGTGGCCAAAGGGGGCATCACCTCCAGCGATATCGCCACCCGTGCGCTGGGCATCCGGCGGGCCTGGGTGCTGGGCCAGATTTTGCCCGGCGTGCCCGTCTGGCAGGCGGGCCCGGAAAGCCGCCAGGCCGGCTTGGCATACGTGGTCTTTCCGGGCAACGTGGGCGAGGTCGACGCCCTGGTCCAGATCGTCCGGAAGCTGGCCCGGTAGTCCGGGCCCAGGCGGGCGTTGGGGTTGGCCTTCCGCCAGCGATTCAGCTATAATCTCGTGAACAGTGACGGCGCTACTGCAAGAAGACACGGGCTATACGGAAGACACGAATTCTCCCTGGAAAACCTGTGTCCATCCGTGAAACCTGTGGTTTCTGCAGTGGAATCATCAGCGCCCGGCGATCCGAACACCACGACCGAGGTTGACCATGTCCCACCGGCCATTGACCTTTTCGCCTCGACAGACCTTTACCCCGGCGGCGCGGGTGCGCGGCTTCGGCACTACCGTTTTCGCCGAGTTTACCGCGCTGGCCATTGAACACAACGCGGTGAACCTGGGCCAGGGTTTTCCCAATTTCCCGGCGCCCGACTTCATCAAGGAGGCCGCCCAACGGGCCATTGCGGCCGACCTCAACCAGTACGCCCGCAGCGCCGGCCACCCCCGGCTGGTCAAAGCCCTGGCCGCGGTCTACAGCCCCCTCTTCGGCCGGGAGCTAGACCCCCTACACGAGATCGTGGTCACCGTGGGTGCCACCGAGGGCATCTTCGCCACCATCCAGGCCCTGGTAGAGCCGGGCGACGAGGTGATCCTGATCGAGCCCTTCTACGACAGCTACCCGGCTGCCGTGACCATGGCCGGCGGCACGCCGGTCTACGTGCCCTTGCGGCCCACGGCGGCTCGAGATCGGGCTGCAGGATGGGCCCTGGACATGGACGAGCTGCGGGCGGCCTTCAGCCCCCGCACCCGTCTGCTGATCCTCAACACGCCCCAGAACCCCATCGGCAAAGTCTTCAGCCGGGAGGAACTGGCCCAGATCGCAGCCCTGGTCCAGGAGTTCGACGCCTACGTGCTCAGCGATGAGGTGTACGAGTGGATGGTCTACGGCGACGGCCAGGACCCGGTGGAACACGTGCGCATCGCCACCCTTCCCGGCATGTGGGAACGGACCATCACCCTGGGTAGCGCGGGCAAAACCTTTTCGGTCACCGGCTGGAAGATCGGCTGGGCCATCGCGCCGGCGCCCATCGCCCACGCCATCTTCATGGCCCACCAGTGGATTCCCTTCGCGGTGGCCACGCCCCTGCAGGAGGCGGTGGCCTGTGCCTTTGAGGAGGCCGAAGCCCACGGATACTTCGCCTGGCTGCGCACCATGTACCGCCAAAAGCGGGACAGGCTCCTCCAGGTGCTCCAGGAAGTGGGGCTTCAGCCCGTCTCGCCAGATGGTTCGTACTTCATCATCTTCGAAACCGGCCACCTGAATGTACCCGTTCCGCCCAACACCCGGCGGGACTACGCCGTCTGCCGCTGGTTCACCCGGGAGGTCGGCGTGGCGGCCATCCCCCCCAGCCCCTTCTACAGCCCGCCCCACAGGCACCTGACGGACAACCTGGCCCGGTTCACCTTCTGCAAGACCGACGACCTGCTGGAGGAGGCGGCTGAGCGCCTGCGGGCCGCCCTGGGTTGAGGACAGGGGAAACGGTAACGCGCCTACGAAAGGGCGCCGGTCCTTGTAGGGGCGGGCCCCCGTGCCCGCCCGATGGTGCCAGACTCAGGCAGATGAAGGCACGGCGATGCATGCGCTAGCCGGGATGTAGGGGCGAAAAATTTTTCGCCCCGATTGACCCCAGGCAGATGAAGGGGCGGCGCCGGATGCGCAGCTGCGAGCTGCGCCTACGAAGGAGCGGCCATGTCCCGTAGGGGCTGGCCCTACTCGTTAACATCAAAGAACAACCATCCCAAAATATCAAAATATCAAAATAGAGGTCAAGAAACACCGTGATCCAGATACAAGTCGTTCAAGGAAACATTGTCCAGCAAGAGGCCGACTGCATCGTGGTGAACCTTTTCGCCGGGGTGACGGAACCGGCCGGCGCCACCGGCGCGCTGGATCGCGCTTTCGACGGCGCCATCCGTCGGCTCATCCAAAGCGGCGACTTCAGCGGCGAGGCAGGCACCACCGCGACCCTCTACACCAGTGGCCAGATCCCGGCGCCACGGGTGCTGGTGGTGGGCCTGGGCCCCCAGGAGCGTTTCGACCTCCACGCCGCGCGCAAGGCAGCCGCCACCGCGGCCCGGGCCTTGGGCCGGATGAAGGGCGTGCGCCGCTTTGCCACGGTGGTGCATGGCGGGGGCGCGGGCGGCCTGGAACCCACGGACGCTGCCCAGGCCCTGGCCGAAGGAACCCTGTTGGCCGACTACACGCCACCCCAGTACAAACGCGAGCCCCAGTCCAGCCACCTGGAAACCTGCACCGTGGTGGAGTTCGACGCCGCCAGGGTGGATGCCGTAGCTGCCGGCGTGGGGGCCGGCCAGGCCATTGCCGCCGGCGTCTACCGGGCGCGGGATTTCATCAGCGAGCCCCCCAATGTCCTCACGCCGGTGGAGTTCGCCCGGCGGGCCCGGGCCATGGCTGAAGCGGTGGGCCTCCGATGCACGGTGGTGGGCGAGGCGGAGATGCGGGAGCTGAAGATGGGGATGCTGCTGGCCGTCAGCCAGGGCAGCGCCAACGAGGCCCAGTTGATCGTCCTGGAACACGCCCCCGCCGGCAGTGAGGAGCAGGCGCCCCTGGTGCTGGTAGGCAAGGGCATCACCTTCGACACCGGCGGCATCAGCCTCAAGCCCAGTGCGGATATGTGGTACATGAAAGACGACATGAGCGGCGCCGCAGCGGTGATCGGCGCGCTGGAGGCCATTGCCCGCCTGGGGCTGCCCCGGCGGGTGATCGGCGTGGCCGCCTGCGTGGAGAACATGCCCGACGGCGCTGCCTACCGACCGGGCGATATCCTCACCAGCATGACCGGCAAGACGGCCGAAATCATCAGCACCGACGCGGAAGGGCGCCTGGTTCTGGCCGACGCCCTGGGCTATGTGGCTCGCTTCAACCCGGCTGCGGTGGTGGACCTGGCCACCCTGACCGGCGCCATCGGCGTGGCCCTGGGCACCCAGGCAGCCGGCCTCTTCGCCAACCATGAGGCCCTCCAACGGGCCCTCCTGGATGCGGCGGCCCGGAGCGGGGAGCGCCTCTGGCCCATGCCCCTGTACGATGAGTATAAGGAGGAGATCAAAAGCGACATGGCCGAAGTCAAGAACAGCGGCGGGCGGGATGGCGGCGTGGCCACCAGCGCCAAATTCCTGGAACACTTTACCGAGGGCTATCCCTGGCCCCACCTGGACATCGCGGCCATGGCCTGGGCCAAAAGCGATCAGAACCCGCTGATCCCCAAAGGTGCGGCGGGCTATGGCGTACGCCTGCTGGTGGAATTGGCAAAAGCCTACTGAGGAGGGTATGCTACCCGGGCAGGTGGCAGAAGGGGCCGGGTTGATGGCTCCTGCCAGAGGGCCCGCCCCAGGATCCGGATCCAGGCAGCTGGATTTTTGCAGGCAAGGAGGAGTGAATCTCTATGCAACGACGACGCCCGACCGGGCACCTGACTCATACATCACGCCATCCGCTCCAGGCCTTTCTTCGCGCGGGGCTGGGAGGCACGGCCCTGGCTCTCCTGCCCCTGCTGACGCTCGCGGCGGTAGCCCAGGCCGCACCGCTCACCCAGGAGGCGACCAGCGAGAACGTCAGCATCTGGCCGGTGTTGCTGCCGTTGCTGACCGCTTCTGTCGGCATTGAGCGGGCCATCGAAGTCTTCTGGAATTATGTGGACTGGATTATCCTCAACTTTCGGGGGGGCCAGCCAGCCCAGTTAAAGTCCCCCCAGTATCTCCAGTTCAAGAGCGGAACGAGCCTGGTACTGGGCATCGTGATCGGCATCCTGGTCTCCAACTTCACCGGCATGCGGCTGCTGGAGTATCTACGCCCCCTGGTACCGGCATTCCTGGACAATGTCCCCGTGGTGTGGGATGTGGTGCTCACCGGCGTGATCATCGGCAGCGGTTCCAAGCCCGCCCACGACATCCTGGGCATCATTACCCAGTTTAAAAACTTCCTGGCCAACAGCGCCATCCGCCAGCGGGAAGCCGCCAGCGCCGCCCTGGCCGAGGGTGTCCTGAAGCTGGCCCAGAGCGATGCCCAGGCCATGATCGAGGTGCCAGGTGTCGGCCCGGCCCGGCTGGCCACCCCAGCGGGAAGCCGGGCGCTGGATGAGGAGGAGTCAGGGGAAGCCGGCCCAGAAACCACCCCCACGGAGCGCTACATCGCCCTCCTCTACAACCGCACCAGCATGTAGTCCGGCTGTGGGGGTGGGGTGTCTGCAGGTGGATTTCCGCCGAGGTTGACCTACTGTCTATGGCCGTACTGCCAGCGATAGCTGACGGCTAACAGCAGAAAGGTACACAGGCCCAGCAGGGCGAAGGATCCCCACTGCCGCCATGGGGAGATGTTCTGGGCCGGAGCAGGACGCGTCCCCAACAGGCGCTGTGCTGCATGTTGCCGGTGGGTCCGTTCCAGGGCCCGGTGGAGAGTCTGGCGAAAGTGGGGCGCAGGATGGACCTGGGGCAAAGCCTGGGCCACGTCCTCGGCCAAGACGGTGAGGGGGAAGAGGTGTGGTGCCAGGACGGTGATGGCCATGGTCAAGTTCTCACCCACCTGGACGGTCACGTTTTGGGCTCGGGCGTCCCGCGTTGCGGACAGGCGACGGAAGTGGCTCTCCAGGACTTCCTCCGCCGGCAATACCCGCCCTTCCCCCAGATCGACACCGGGTTGTCGTCCTTCCATCGGCCAGCATGTCCGGAGCCAATGCCACAAACACTCCATTCAGGACTCCTTCCCAGTCATGACAGTTGTTCCTAGTCGTCTTCGGCTTCTGGCGAATGGCCATCCGCGCCCATCCCCCACCCCCGGGCTTCCAGATCCTTGCGCAGGGCCGCCAGGGTTCGAAAGTAGAGGGATTTGATGGCGCTTTCACTCTTGTTCATGAGCTCCCCGATCTCCAGATTGGAGAGCCGGCTGCCAAATTTGTAGAAGAGCAGATTCTTCCGCTCCTCGGGCAGGCGCTCAATGGCAGCGGAGAGGGCAGCCAGCCTCTCCTCCTCTTCCACCCGTTCCTCGGGCGACTCTTGGCTGTGACCATGGAACCAGAGGCGGTCCAGGGAGAGGAAATGGCGCCGCTTCCGGTCGCGGTGCCAGTTGGCCACCAGGTTATGGGCAATGCGGAAGAGCCAGGCGGAAAAGGGCAGTCCCCGATCTTCATACGAATCCAGGCGGTCCAGCGCCCGATAGAAAGTGCGGGCAGTCAGATCCTCCGCGTCCTGGGTGTTTCCGACCCGGTGAAAGATGTAGGCATAGATCCGGTCTACGTAGCGCTCGTAGAGGATACCAAACGCGGCCGGATCCTGGCGGGCCTGCTCCACCAACAGTGCCTCCTCTGCCTGGGCACCGACCTGGGTGTCAGGCACAGGTTCACCGTCGGCGGCAGCAGCATCTGTTTCCTGGGACACAGCCGCTTCGGATGGAATCGCCCGAGCGGTTGCTTCCTCCCGCTCCCGGCTCCGGGTGGCAAAATGTAGCGGATTTTTCACCGTACTGTCCGTTGACCAACAGGAACAACTGACAAACAGGAACAACGACCATCCAGCACACGGGTGCCGTCTCCCCAGGGGAGCCGGACTCGCGGCGTGTAAGAGGCTATTATAGAGCCAGCCTCGCCAAAAGACAAAACAATTCACCCAGAGCCAAGGAGCGCGCCCTATGTCTACACCTCCCTCGCCCCATTTCTCCCCTGTCAACCTGGCCGGCCTGTGGAACCAGGACCGCCGGCATTTGGACGCCGCGCTACGCCCACCGCATGACTACGCGAATCAACACGGCCCGCAGAACATCCTGGGCATCCCCTTCGAGCTGGGGCCGGCGGACAGCCCCAACATCATCCTGTTGGATCAGGAGCCGGTCACCATCCCCCTGGACGGCGCCCGGGCCTCCTACATCCTCTTCCTCCATGCTGTGGAGGACCGGGTCACCTGCTACCAGCAAGGGCTGGCCGACTATGCCACCGACGGCAACGAGTTGGGCACCCAGGTGGCCCAGTATACCCTGGAATATGACGACGGCCAGACAGCAGCCACCCCGATCCTGCGACGCTTCGCCATCCAGCAGAGTCGCATCCAGTGGGGTGCCAGCCCCTTCGCAGCCATGCCGGCCCAGAAGCCCGAGGTCTTCCTCACCACCACCGACGAGCAGCTCCTGGGCCGGGTCCCCCGGCAACCCTATGGGGCCGGGGAAACCCGACATCGCTCCGGCCGTGAGATGCGCCCGGAGCATTTGTGGGTCTATGCCCTGCCCAACCCCCACCCAGAGCGCCCCATCCGCCAACTGGTGCTGAGCCCGGGCGAAGAGCGAGCCGTGATCTACGCCATCTCCATCACCCAGCTCCAGGAGCACCCCTTACGGCCCGGCGTGCGCCGCAAGCTCCGACTGACCCTGCCCGAAGGGGTGGAAGTCAATCGTCTGGGTGAGCTGGAAGGCATGGACATCGACCTGGGCACCGTCATCTCGGCCCGAGCCGCCCTGGACTACGACGCCGACCGCTGGTTGGGTGAAGAGCCGGTCGTCCAGCCCCGGCGCTCAGACCGGGAGGTGCTGGTGGAGTACGCCGCGCATCCCCATGCCCGACTCTACCTGACCACCGGCCCAGACAGCCATCTGGCAGTAGATCTGGCCACCCTGGACCACCCGGCTGCGGTGGCAGTGAAGCCGGCGCACCGGCCGGTTACGGTGCGGGTGGTGGCACGGGAGAGCGGACAGCCTGTGGCCGTGCGCCTACACCTGCATGGCGAGGCGGGGGAATATCTGCCGCCCCGAGGACATCACCGCAAGGTCAACGGCTACTGGTTCGAAGATAACTATGCCGAGTTCGTGAACCTCTACAACCAGTACAGTTACATCGACGGCCAGTGTGTGGTGGACTTGCCTCTGGGTTGGGTCTACGTGGAGATCACCCGGGGGTACGAAGTCAAACCCATCCGCACTCGAGTGGAGGTGAAGCCCGAAACGGAAGAACTCGTCTTCCAGCTGGACAAGGTCCTGCGTTGGCGGGAGCAGGGGTGGGTCACCGCCGATACCCATGTCCACTTCCTGAGCCCCCAGACGGCCCTGCTGGAAGGACAGGCAGAAGGGGTCAACGTGGTCAACCTGCTGGCCAGCCAGTGGGGTGAAATGTTCAGCAATGTAGGGGATTTTGACGGCAAGACCACCTTCGGCGCTCGGGAGTTTGGCGGGGATGGGGAATTCCTGGTACGGGTGGGCACGGAAAACCGCATGCAAGTCCTGGGGCACATTTCGCTATTGGGCTATGCCGGCGCCATGATCCACCCCCTCTGCACAGGTGGCCCAACCGAATCGGCCATTGGTGACCCATTGGAAGTGACCATGGCCGAGTGGGCCGAACGCTGCATCGCCCAGGGGGGCCTGGTGGTCATGCCCCATGCGCCCAACCCCCAGTTGGAGCGCGCGGCCGACTTCGTGCTGGGGGTGGTCCACGCCACCGAGATGATGACCTTCAACCCCCTCTCGCCAAACTACATCCAGGTCAACCCATACGGGTTGGCCGATTGGTATCGCTACCTTAACCTGGGCTACCAGATCCCGGTGGTGGGCGGCTCGGACAAAATGGCCGCGTCCTCTCTGCTGGGCGGCATCCGCACCTATGCCCACCTGGGTGAACGGGAATTCACCTACGAGAATTGGATGGCCGCGGTACGGGACGGCAATACCTTTGTGACCGTCGGCCCGCTGGCGGCCGTCACCGTGGAGGGAGTGAGTCCCGGTGGACAGGTACACCTGCCCACCGGAGGCGGCACCGTCCAGGTGACCTGGCAGGTGGAATCGGTGAGCCTACCCATTGAGCAGGTGGAGGTGGTGGTCGGCGGCCTGACGGCAGAGCAGGTGAACGTGGGCAAAACCCTGGACACATCGGGGAGCGTTGCCTTGCCCATCCGGGAATCCACCTGGATTGCGCTGCGGGTACGGGGCAGCTACAAGGGCCAGGCCAGGGAGATCGCGGCCCACACCAGTGCGGTACAGGTGTTGGTGGACGGGAAGCCCCTGTTCTCTCCCACCGACGCTGCCGCGGTGCTGGATCAAATTGAGGGGGCCATCGCCTATGTGGATACCCTGGCTCCTCGTCCGGAAACCCAGCGCTTCCGGCAGCTTCGGGCCCGACTGGAAGCGGCCTACAACCGCCTCCACCAACGGATGCATCTGCAGGGGGTCTTCCACCGGCACACACCCCTGCATCAACACGACCGGCCCCATGAACATTAGGCCAGCCCATCAAACGTGGAAGCGGAAGAAGATGATATCACCGTCCTGCACTACATACTCCTTCCCTTCCAGCCGCACCGCGCCGGCGGCACGGGCTGCCTGCCAGCTTCCGTATCGCACAAACTGCTCATAGGGCAACACTTCGGCGCGGATAAAGCCCCGCTGGAAGTCGGTGTGGATGGTGCCCGCAGCCTCCGGCGCGGTCGATCCCTGGAGAATCTCCCACGCGCGCGCCTCCTCTTCGTTGAAGGTGAAGAAGGTGATGAGCCCCAGCAACCGGAAGCTGGTACGGACCACCTGCTCCAGGCCGCTCTCGGGCGCGCCGGACGCCTGCAGGAATTGGTGCCGTTCTTCCAGGCTGAGGCCGGCCATTTCGGCCTCCAACTGGGCGCACAGCTTGACCATGGCGGCACCCTGTTCAGCAGCCACCGCCTGCACGGCCCGCACATGGTCGTTGTCCTCGGCCAGGCCGGCTTCATCCACGTTGGCCGCGTAGATGACCGGCTTGGCCGTGAGGAACTGGAGTTCCCGGTTGAGCTGCTGAAACGCCTGGCTCTCCCGCTCCTGAAATTGACTGGCCAGGCGCCCCGCGGCCAGGTGTTCCTCCAGCCGCCGGGCCAGGTCCAGGAGGGGCTGGAGGTGCCGGTCTGCCTTGGCCTGGCGGCTGAGCCGTTCGATCTTGCGTTGGAGCTGCTCCAGGTCCGCCAGGATCAACTCCAGATTGACCGTTTCAATATCGGCCCGCGGATCCAGCCGACCGTGGACGTGGACCACGTTCTCGTCCTCGAAGCAACGCACCACATGGACCAGGGCAGCCGTGTTGCGGATGTGCCCCAGGAACTGGTTGCCCAACCCTTCGCCCTGGCTGGCGCCCTTCACCAGGCCGGCAATGTCCACAAACTCTACCGTGGCGTAGACGATACGGGCTACACCGGTCAGCCGAGCGATGGTCTCCACCCGGGGATCGCGAACCGGCACGATGGCCCGGTTGGGCTCAATGGTACAGAAGGGGTAGTTGGCCACTTCGGCCTGCTGTTCCTCGATGAGGGCGTTGAAAACGGTGCTTTTGCCCACGTTGGGCAGGCCGATCAGCCCGATGGTCAACCCCATGGATCCCTCCCCTGCAAGATACCTCTGTCGCTATCTTCAATTGCCTTCGGGCAGAAGTCCCCCGGCCAGAGCCGTCTGCCGGGCTTCTTCCAGGGCGGCCAAGGTGCCGTCGATGTCCCCGTCCCGTTGGGCTGCGGCCTGGGCGAACTGGGTCAAGCGGCGGCCGTACACGCTGGCCATCTCGTTGGGCAACTGCAGGATCAGGGGCAGCACGGCTTGATCTGCGCCCTCCAGCAGCGTTACGCCCTGGCGCACCAGGGCCGGCAGGGCCTCCTGGTCCACATCCCTGCGGGCCGGCGCGAAGACAAACTCCTGCCCGGCATGCTGGGTGAGGGTGGCCTGGGCTTCCGGTGAGGCCAGGAACGCCAGAAAGGTCATGGCCTCGGGCAGGTGGGGCGCGTCCATGGGGGCCACCATGCCCAGGGTGACCAGCACCTCGGCCCGGGGAATGGTGGGATCCAGGCTGGGGAAGGGGGCAAAGGCCAGTTGCTCCCGGAAATTGGCCGGCAGGTCGTCCAGGGCGCCGGGCCCCAACAGGGCCATACCCGCGGTGGCATCCATCAGCCCAGACTCCCCATGCTCCACCAGGGCTAAGGCGCTCTCCAGGCTGCTCAGACGCTCGGGGTGTTCCAGAAAGTAGCCCCGATCGAAGAGGAGCTGCCAGGTCTCCAGGACCGTGCGCACCCGGGCATCGTCAAAGGGAAGCTGTCCCCGGGCCAGGGCCTGGTGCACGTCCGCGCCATACAGCCGGAGGATCAGGTAGTCAAACCAGAGGGAGGTGGCCCAGGCATCGTCCCCGGGCAGGGCAAAGGGGGTAATCCCCTGGGCCTGGAGGGCGTCGGCCACGGCCAGAAGCTCATCCCACGTGGCCGGCGGCGTCAGGCCCATCTGCTCGAAGCGGGCCCGATTGTAATAGAGGGCCGACCAGGCATAGCCGGCCGGGAGGAAGAACTGTTTGCCGCCGTGGGTGGCCATGGCCGTCAGGAAAGGCGGCAGGTGCTGGTCCAGGTTGGCCATCTGCCAGACGTCGCTGACGTCCGCCACCAGCCCGGCCTGAATGGCGGCCTCCAGCCAGTAGCCCGGCATGATGGTGAGTACATCGGGCGGCCCGTCGGTCAGGTAGCGCTGGGGCGCCATGGCGAAACGCTGGCGCTCCACGGTGATGTGGGGGTGGCGTTCCTGGAAGTGGGCCAGGAGTTCCTGCTCCACCTCGGTCTGGGCGGCCCCGGAGACGTAGCGCAGGGTCACCGGCGTGGGGGTAGGCTCAGCCGGGCGCAGACGTCCACAGCCGGCCAGCAGCAGGATCACGGCCAGCGCCGGGAGCAGCTGCGGCCAAGTCCGGCGGCAGAAAGGATGCAGGTAGATACGAAGCACGATAAAACCTCCCCATGGTGACACCCCTGCAACAACCACAGATTTCACAGGGGAGCACAGATTTTCCAGAGAAAAAAACCTGTGACTCTCTGCAGTAGACTCAACCCAGACTTTGCCAGATTTCCCTCTAGCACTCCTTTGCGGGTAGGACCGCATTCAAGCCGGGTACCATCAGCCCCGTTGAGTGCGTTTTTGCACTTGGGGTGTGCCGGCCGATGATTGAAATCAGATGATTGAAATCATCGGTCCAAGCTCAAGAATGTGGTGCGGCTATCCCAAGGATAGTGCAGGTGGGGCATTCCGGGCAAAATCTCGTCAGCCGCCGTCCAACACCCGTCCGGGGAGCTGGTCGATACCCTGCAGGGAGAGCTCGGCCCACCGATGGCAGGCCACCTGATGGCCCGGCGCCACTTGGGTCAGGGTGGGTGTCTCCTGGCAGCAGCGGGCTTCTGCATAGGGGCAGCGGGGATGGAAATGACAACCTGGTGGGGGCGCCGCCGGGTTGGGCACATCCCCTTCCAGGGGAATCATGCCGGAACGGATGGTGGGGTCGGGCACGGGCACGGCCATCAGGAGGGCAGAGGTGTAGGGGTGCTTGGGCCGGCGGAAGAGTTCATCAGTGGCGGCCGTCTCCACGATACGGCCCAGGTACATGACGGCCACCCGGTCGCAGATGTGTTTGACCACGCTCAGGTCGTGGGCCACGAAGAGATAGGTGAGCCCCAACTGCTGCTGGAGCCGCATCAGCAGGTTGAGCACCTGGGCCTGCACCGACACATCCAGGGCCGAGACAGGCTCGTCGGCCACCACGAAGCGGGGGCGGAGGGCCAGGGCCCGGGCAATGACGATCCGCTGGCGCTGCCCGCCGCTGAAGGCGTGGGGAAAGCGCTGCATGTACTCGGGGCGCAGGCCCACCAGCTCCAGGAGTTCCGCCACCCGCTCGGCCCGCTCCCGCCGATTCTTCATGCCCTCCAGCACCAGCAGGGGCTCGCCCACGATGTCCAGCAGGTTCATGCGGGGGTTGAGGGAGGTGAAGGGATCCTGGAAGATCATCTGCATTTCCCGGCGCAAGGGCTGCAGCTCGTCCTCGTCCAGCTGGGCCACATCCACCGTCTCGCCGGCTGCAGTGCGGAACCAGATCTGGCCTGCGGTGGGGTCAATGGCCCGCAGAATGCAGCGCACAGTGGTGGTTTTGCCACAGCCACTTTCGCCCACTAGGCCCAGGGTCTCCCCTTCGTGGATGTGGAAACTCACGTCATCCACAGCCCGGACCTGGCCGACCACTCGTTTGAAGAAGCCTTTGCGGATGGGATAGTACTTCTTGAGGTGGCGAACTTCCAGCAACGGTGTTGAAGAGTTGGCGGTTGTCACAATGCCTGTCCTTGATGCTCCGGTTCCATGACAGGAGGATGGTACAGAAAACAGCTGGCCCATTGACGCTCATTGACCGGCTGCAGGGTGGGGGTATGCCGGTCGCAAGTGCCGGGCATGTAGGCTGGGCATCGGGGGTGAAAGGGGCAGCCCGGCGGCCGGTTGAAGGGATGGGGGATGGAGCCCTCAATGGTGGGCAGCAGGGTCCGTGAGGGGGCAAAGATGGATGGGATGGAGCGTAGCAGGGCCTGGGTGTAGGGATGTTGTGGCTGGCGAAAGACCGCTTCCACGGGTCCCCGTTCCACCACCTGGCCCAGGTACATCACCACCACGTAGGCGGCGATCTGGGCGATGATGCCCAGGTCGTGGGTGATGAAGAGGATGGCCATGTTGTGTTCCCGCTGCAGCGCGCGCAGCAGGTGGATGACCTGGGCCTGGGTGGTGACGTCGATGGCGGTGGTGGGCTCGTCGGCAATGAGCAGGGACGGGTTGCAGGCCAGGGCCATGGCGATGACGGCCCGCTGGCGCAGCCCGCCGCTGAGCTCCCACGAATAGGCGTCCATCCGCTGCTCCGGGCTGGGAACCCCCACCTCCCGTAGCCGCTGGATGGCCATCTGGCGGGCGGTGGCCTCGTCCACCGGCTGGTGGAGGCGGATGGCCTCCACCAGCTGAAAGCCAATGGTATGCACGGGGCTGAAGGCGGCCATGGGCTCCTGGGGAATCAGGGCGATTTCCGCCCCCCGCAGGGAACGCATGGCCCTGCCCCGGGGGTCCAGGGCCACCAGGTCCACGAACCCATCTTCAGTGGCCCGGTCCGGCAGGGGGAGCGCTGTCTTTTGGGGCCGGAACAGGAGCTGCCCGTCCACGATATGCCCCGGCGGGCCGACAATGCGCAGGATCGACCGGCCGGTGACGCTCTTGCCGCAGCCGCTCTCGCCCACCACGCCGACCACCTGGCCGGGATAGATGTCGAAGCTCACGCCATCCACCGCCCGGACAGTTCCCTCGTCCAGGAAGAAGTAGGTTTTCAGCTCTCGGACGGACAGCAGTGGCGCGTCGTTTGCCATGATGAAACCTCTACACAGTCTGGCGTAAATACCGCGGTAGAAATTCGGCGGCACTCCCTCTGGTGGGATTTACTACGTATATGGATCGGCGGCATCCCGCAGGCCATCGCCCAGGATGTTCAGGCTGAGGACGGTGATGATCACCGCCAGGCCGGGAATCAGCAGCCACGGTGCCAGCACAATGGACTGGAGGTTCTGCGCCTCCTGCAGGAGCACTCCCCAGCTGATGGCCGGCGGACGCAGGCCCAGCCCCAAGAAGCTGAGGAAGGTCTCGTTGATGATCATCACCGGGATGGCCAGGGTGCTGGCGGCGATGATATGGCTGGCCATGGTGGGCAAGATGTGGCGGAAGATGATGCGTCCCCGCCTGCAGCCCGAAAGCCGCGCCGCCACCACGAAGTCCTCCTCCCGCAGGGCCAGGAAGCGCCCTCGCACCTCCCGGGCCAGGGTGGTCCAGCCGATGAGGCTGAGGATCACCGTGATGGCAAAGTAGACCTGGACCACGGTCCAGGTGCGGGGCAGGGCTGCAGTCAGGGCCATCCAGATGGGAATGGGCGGCAACGACTGAAGCAGCTCAATGGCCCGCTGGATGACCAGGTCCACCACGCCGCCAAAATAGCCGGAGATGCCGCCCAGCAGGATGCCCAGGAAGATGCTCAGGAAGACAGAGACCAGCCCGATGGAGAGGGAGACCTGGGTGCCGTACATGAGCCGCGACCACTGATCCCGGCCCAGGCGGTCGGTGCCCAGCAGGTGGATGCGAACCGAGTCGTCGGAGACGGCCGGTCCGATCAGGTGGATGTCGGATGTAAACAGGCCCAGGATCTTGTATTCGTGGCCGCGCACGAACAGTCGCACCGGGATCTTCTGGCTCTCGTCCAGCCGCCACTCCATGCGCAGGGTGCGGGGGTTGCGCTCGCCCTTGACGCCGTAGACGAAGGGGCGGAGGCGGCCCTGGTCGAACAGATGGATCCATTGGACGGGCACGAACAGCTCGTTGGCATTGGTCTCATTGGGGTCCTGGGTGCTGAAGAAGCCCGGGGCCGCGGCCACCATGGCCACCAAAAGCAGGACGACGCCGCTGACCAGGGCCAGGCGATGGCGTTTGAAGCGCCACCAGATCAGCTTCCAATTGGGCGCCACGTAGAACGCCTCGGCCTTTTCCACGTCCACCAGGGGCAAGGCCACCGCGCCTTCATCCGCCCCGGGCGAAGGCGTTTGGTCGCGGTGGGCCGAGGGCCCAGGTACCAATGGTTCAGCCATGCTCCCTACTCCTCCATGCGAATACGCGGGTCAATCCAGGCCAGCAGGATGTCGGAGATCAACGTGCCGATGATGGCCAGGAAGCAATAGATCAGGACGATGGCGCCGGCCAGGAACATGTCCTGGTTGGTGAGGGAGCGCAGCAACATGGGGCCGATGGTAGGCAGGTTCAATACGGTGGCCACGATGACGCTGCCCGAGAAAAGCTGGGGCAGGTACCAGCCGATGGTGCTCACCAGGGGATTGATGGCCAGCCGTACCGGGTAGCGCAGCACCAGTTGCCACTCGGAGAGTCCCTTGGCCCGGGCCATCTCCACGTAGGGCTTGTGGAGCTCGTCCAGCAGGTTGGCCCGCATGATGCGGGCCAGGCGGGCCGTGCCGTCCATGCCCAGGATGATAACCGGCAGCCAGATGTGCTTCAGCAGATCCAGCACCCGGGCCCAGCTCCACGGCGCGTCCACAAATTCCGGCGAGAAGAGGCCGGTGACGCTCACCCCGAAATATTTGAAGGCCAGCCACATGAGTATCAGGGCGGTCATAAAGGTGGGGGTAGCCACGCCCATGTAGTTGAAGACCGTGAAGAAGTAGTCGAGCCAGGAGTACTGATGGGTGGCCGAGTAGATGCCGATGGGGATGGCCACGGCCCAGGTAAAGATCAGGGTAAAAAAGGCCAACGACACGGTCAGCATCAGCCGCTCCTGGATCAACTGGAGGTTGGGGCGCTGCCAGTCCAGAGAGACACCCAGATCGCCCCGCAGGATGCGGCCCATCCATTTCAAATATTGCACCGTCATGGGCTGGTCCAGGCCGTACATCTGGCGCAGGGCCTCGATCTGGGCCTGGTCCATGGAGGAGCCCGAAGCCGCCAATTCGGCGATGTAGCTGGTCAAGAAATCCCCGGGCGGCGCCTGGATCACAAAGAAGGCAAAGATGGAAAAGATGAAGAGGAGCAGGGGAAGGAGCAGCAGCCGTTTGATGGTGTAAGCCAGCACCGTTTCTAACCTCCCAGCAGCCGGCGAAGTGCCCTGGGGTGCGTCCGATCCATGGGATGGGGTGACGGGTGAAAGGGCCTTCGCCCGTCACTCTATGATTGGGTGTGTACCACATGTTGGGGGGACAGGAGTCAGCGAGCGACCCCCCGACAGGCTCCCCCAACATGGGACGCACCCAAGATTCAGGATGCCCCCGGACGCCTGTCAAGGCCCGCGGGCTTCACCGCTTGAAGAAATATTGCTCCGGCCGGGTGTTACCCGGTGTACGCAGGGGCCAGTCGTTGCCCGCGGTCTCCGGCACGTTGCGCAGGCTCTGGTTGACCACCACCACCCCCTGGATCATGGGCGTCAAACCTACAGTGCCGATCTCCCAGATGTTGTCCGCCCAGATGCGGAAGAGCTCCTGGGCCAGCTCGATCTGGCGCTCCCGTCCCGAGACCTTGGCCTCGTCGATGATCTCCACCAGCCGCTTGATCTCCGGCGGCGGCTCCATCCCTTCCTGGCCGTTGGTCTCGTACCACTTCCGGAACAGGGGACCAAAGGTCAACGCCGGCGTGCTGCGGGGGTCCATCTTGGGCTGCCCGCTGAAGGGGAAACCGGTGGTGTCCTCGTTCCAGATCTCGATCATCAGGTCGTTGGTCTCCCGCATCTGGAAGCCGAGGGCCCGCTCCCGGATTTCCACATGGGCCCGGATCCCTACGTCGGCCCAGTTCTGGACCACGATCTGCCCCACGTCGGTCCAGTTGGCAAAGGCGGGGATGACCTGAATCTCCAGGTCCAGACGTTCCCCGTTGGGCAGGAGCCGGAACCCTTCCCCATCCCGCCGGTCTAGGCCGATGCTGTCCAGGAGCTGATTGGCCTTGTCCGGGTCATATTCGGTGTACTTGTAGGCCCACTCGTCCCCCGGGTAGTAGGGGTGCCAGGGGGCCGGCACACCCTGACGGGCCTCGCCCAGGCCCAGGAAGGCCGACTCTTTGATGGCGTTGCGGTCGATGGCGTGGGAGAGGGCAATGCGGAAATCCTTGTTACGCAGCAGTTCCCCGATGGCCGGGTCCTTCACGTAGGTCTGATTGAACATCAACACCGCGTCGGAGCCGCCGAAGGTGGGCCAGGTGAGCACCCGATAGCCGCTCTGCTCCGCATTCTCCACCAGCACCGGATAATTGTTCATCTTGATATGGCGGCCCTGCATGTCGATCTGGCCGGCGATGGCAGCCAGGTTCAGGGCCTCGGCATCGGCGAAGAAGGTGAAGCGCACCTCGTCGATGTAGGGAAGCTGGTTCCCTTCCGGGTCGACCGCGAAGTAGTAGGGGTTGCGCTTGATGGTGAAGACCTGGTCGGAGACGGTGGAACCGTCCGGCACCCAGGCCGCGGTGCTAGGGCGCTTGCCGCTCAGGTGAGGCATGGCCTCCACCGAGAAGAGCTCCACCCAGGTGTCAAAGCCGGCCTCCTGGACCTTCGCGTCCAGCTCGGCCGGGTCCACAAAAGCGGGATGGAACTGCTGCAGGTAGTGGGCCGGTGCAAAGGCCAGGTTATTGATGGCCCGATCCGCGCCGTCCTTGTTGGCCAGCTCCAACAGGAAGGCGGTGTTGGGCTGGTTAAACGTCCACTGGACGGTGTAGTCGTCCAGCTTTTCCACCTGGACCACCGAGCCGTCGGCGTTGCGCATCCAGATGGGGACGGTGGGCATGAGCTCTTCGTTGAGCAGGATGTGCTCGTACCAGAAGAGGATGTCGTCCGCGGTGAATGGCTCTCCGTCGGACCACTTCATCCCCTCCCGCAGGAAGACCTTCCAGACGGTGAAATCGTCGTTGGACTCCCAGCCCCTGGCGATGTGGGGGATCACCTCGCTGCCGTCGGGCGAGAAGCGGACCAGGGCATCGTAGACCACCCGGGTGTAGTTGTTATGGTCAGAGGGCCCCAGGAATCCCCGGCGTAGGGTGCCGCCGTACTGGCCGATCTCTTCCACCACCGGCTGGACCAGGGGTTCCTTGGGAAGGCGCTGGTCGACCGGCGGCAAGGAGCCCGCCTCCACCAGTTCCCGCAGCATGGGGGCTTCGTTGTACTGGGAGGGGGGGGCAGCGGGCGCGGGCGGGGGAGCAGCCTCCTGGGGCGCTTCAGCCGCGGGGGCTTCCGGGGCCGGGGTGGCCGACGGCGCGCACGCGGCCACCAGCAGCGCCAGGATGGCCAGAAACGGCAGGAGCCGGACACTCAAGGGCTTGAGACGGTACCGTTGCATGAGGACCTCCTTTTGGCCAAAGATATGGTTGCACACGTCTGCGCAGATATATTGCCGTCCGATCCAGGGGGGCCGGGGCCATGAAGGGCGGCTCCGGGGGATAACAGGCCGAAGCCCGGAGGAGTCGAAGATCCACCCTGGACGATTCGGTGAACTATCCGATGGAGTTGTTGGCAAGATTGGGAGAGAAACAAAGGTCGCTCCAGGACCGCTCAAACTATAGCATGGGCGTCAGGAGCTGTCAATCCGGCGTTCGGAGGCGTCTGTACGCGAAGTTGACAAATTTCCCGCAATCAGCTACCATCGGGCCCATCAATTCCTAAAATGGTCTGACCATTTAGGTTCATCTGACATCTCCATTCCCTATACCTGTTTCCAGCTTTCCAACATGCCAGGGCACTCCACTGTGCCGTCTACCTACTCCCATTTTACCTGTCGACGAATGGAACCAATTGTCGGTTTCTAGCCCGCTACCACAAGGAGGAACCAATGGCAAAGCCCGCTGTCACCCGCCGTGATTTCCTGCGTCTAGCCTCATTCAGCACCGTGGGCCTGGCCTTGGCAGCCTGTACACCAGCCCCAGCCGGCCAGCCTGCATCCCAGGAAGCGGCATCTGGCGCAGCTGCGCCGGAGAAGGTTACCATCCGTTTCCACGCCCGCATTGGCCAGCAGGAGGATACCCTCTATGACCTCCAGATGCCCAAATTCATGGAAGAGCATCCCAACATCGAAATTGTGAAGGAATCTTTCCCTGGAGCGGAATTTTCCGCCAAGATTTCTACCATGCTGGCCGGCGGAACCCTAGGTGACGTGGTCTGGAGCGCCCTGGGGCAGGCCAAGATCCAGTTCGCCTGGGCCCAGGGCATCATCGCCCCCATCGACGACCTGGTGGCCTCCCACAACGTGGATATGAGCCAGTGGTATGAGGGCTGCATCAACGCCATCACCGTGGAGGGCAACCTGCTGGGCCTGCCCTTCAAAGCGCACCCTGGGCTGGCCATTGTCTACTATAACCAGACGGCGCTGGATGAAGCCGGTCTGGACTATCCTGAAGCGGGCTGGACCCAGGCCGAGCAGGTGGAGATCGCCAAAGCACTGACCAAAACCGACGGCGGACGCACCACCCAGTTCGGCTACCTGCCCAGCACAAGCTGGAAAGCCTTCGTGACCCTCTTCCGGGCCTTTGGCACAGAGCTCCTCAACGAGGATGGCACCCAGTTTCAGCTCAATTCGGAAACGGGCATGCAGGCCATCAACTTCCTCTATGATTTCTTTCATACCCACAAGGTGGCGCCCACGCCGGAGCAGATTGTGGGCGACGCCAACCAGATGTGGATCAGCGGCGTCCTGGGCATGTACCAGGGTGGTACGTCTGTGTCCGTGACCGGCAGCGCCATCGGCGACAAGTTCGAGTGGATGGTGGCCCCCAATGCAGTGGGCCCGGGTGGCGTGGGCGGCTCCGACTACGAGGTGGACGCCTACTGCGTCACCACCACCACCCAGCATCCGGACGAGGCTTTCCTCTGGGTGCAGTATCTCTGCAACCGGGACAGTGGCATCCAGCTGGGGCTCATCGGCGGCACCGTGGGCGGTCGTCCCGACGTCTACGGCGCCGAGGAGCTGTTGGTCTTCCCCTTCCGGCGGGTTTTCAAAGAGGTGATGGACAACGCTCAGGCCAGCCGCATCACGGCCAACTGGCGCCAGGAAGAGGCCGAAAACGCCTTTGCCCAGCTCATGCAGCCCCTGTGGGCCGGGGAAGAGCAGCCCACCCAGGCCTTCATCGACGACGTCACCGCCCAGATCCAAGCCATCCTGGACAAACCTCGCCCCTAGCGCCCTGTTCGACAGGCGTCTTTGGCAACGCTCGGATGTATCCCCAGGGGGTGGGCGGTCTCGCACCGCCTTCCCCCTGGTGTATTCTCCAGGCAGAAACTAAAAAAGATGGGCTCATCTCCCAAATGCGTGCGAACCTGTTTGGTTCGCTGCGAAACCGGGGTGGGGAGCGCACCTTTGTGGTAGATGAGCCAAAAGATGAAGGGTGGGAATGATGATGAAAAAAGCCTGGCTCGGCACACCGCTTCAGCGCCGTGAGGCGCTGGAGGGATACCTCTGGATCAGTCCGTGGGTGATTGGCTTCCTGGTCTTTTCCCTGGGGCCGATCATCGCCTCTTTCTACCTCAGCTTCACCCAGTACAAGATTGGTGGGGCCCCCATCTGGATCGGCCTGGAAAATTACCAGGAGGCGTTCTTCCAGGACAAACTGTTCTGGCCTTCCCTGGGCCGAACGGCTTATTATTCGGTGGTGACCGTGTTCGTGGGCGTCTTTTTGTCCTTGCTAGCGGCCATGCTGCTCAACCAAAACCTGCGCTGGCGGGCGGTCTTCCGGGCCATGTACTACCTGCCTTCCCTGACGCCCGTGGTGGCCATGGCCATCCTCTGGGCCTGGCTGCTTCAGCCCCAGGTGGGCCTGGTCAACTATCTCCTGTACCAGGTGGGCATTGACGGTCCAGGCTGGCTCACCAGCCGACAGTGGGCGATCCCGTCCATCATCCTGATCTCCCTGTGGTCCAGTATTGGCGGTGGGCGCATGATCATCTTCCTGGCCGGCCTGCAGGGGGTTCCCAAGGAGATGCACGAATCGGCTGAAATCGATGGCGCCAACGCGGTACAGCGCTTTTTTCACATTACCCTGCCCATGATTTCGCCGGTTATCCTCTTCAACCTGATCCTGGGCGTCATCGGCAGTTTCAGCGTCTTCTCCGTGGCCTATGTGGCCACCAACGGGGGACCCAATTACGCCACCTGGTTTTTCATGCTCCATCTGTACTACAATGCCTTCAGCTACTTCCAGATGGGGTATGCATCGGCCCTGGCCTGGATCTTCTTCGTCATCATTTTCATCCTCTCCTATCTGCAGATCAAGCTGTCCGACCGCTGGGTCTACTACGAGTTTGCATGAGAGGTGGCCATGACTACGACCGAACAACGGGCACCTGGCTACACAGCTGAAAATCTGGCAAACCGGCATGCCGGCCATTACACGTGGACCGGCCGCCTCGTGACCCTGACCCTCTACACTATTGCCATTGTGACCGGCATTGCCTTCAGCCTGCCCTTCTTCTGGACCATCTCCAGCTCGCTGAAACCCATCACCGAAATTTATCTCTTTCCACCTACCCTCTGGCCCCAGGAGATCCGCTGGGAAAACTACCGGGACGTCTTCACCATTGCCCCCTTCGCCAGGTTCATCTGGAACACGGTGGTGGTCACCGGCCTCGCCATGTTGGGCCAGATTCTGTCGGCGGCGGCTGTGGCCTATGGGTTTTCCCGCTTCCGATTCCCTGGCCGGGACATGCTCTTTTTCGTGGTCCTCAGCACCATGATGCTCCCCTGGCAGGTGACCATCGTCCCTACGTTTCTCCTTTTCCGCTATCTGGGATGGATCAACACCTTCCTGCCGCTGATCGTCCCATCGTTTTTCGGCGGCGGCGCGTTCTACATCTTCTTGCTGCGCCAGTTCTTCATGACCATCCCCCGGGATCTGGATGAAGCGGCCAAACTGGATGGCGCCTCGTCCGTGCGCATCTTCTGGAACATCGTGCTGCCCCTCTCCAAGGCCGCGCTGGCCACGGTGGCCATCTTCTCCTTTATCCAACATTGGAACGAGTTCATCGGCCCCCTGATTTTCCTGAACTCCACGGAGAAGTTCACCCTTTCCATCGGCCTGCGCTACTTCGTCTCCAACCCCTTTGAAAGTGACGAACCCCGGGAGGCTATCTTGATGGCCGCCTCCCTGATCGTAGCCCTGCCCCCCTTGGCCCTCTTCTTCATGGCCCAGAAATACTTCGTCCAGGGCATCGTCACCACCGGGCTGAAAGGATAAACCATGAAAATCACCCAGATCGAAACATTCCTGGTCAACCTGGGCCATCGCAACATCCCCTACGTCAAGGTCCATACGGATGAAGGAATCTACGGCGTAGGGGAGGCCTATTCCTGCGGTCCAGATAAAGCCACGGTGGAGATCATCCGCGATTTCGAGGAATGGCTGGTGGGCCGTGATCCCCGGGACATTGAGGGATTGTGGCAACTGATGTACGCGGGTTCCCGCTTCCCCGGCGGCATGGTGCTCAACGCGGCCATCAGCGGCATCGAACATGCCCTGTGGGACATCGCCGGCAAGGCAGCCGGTCTGCCCGTCTATCGGCTGGTGGGCGGCAAGTGCCGGGAGAAGGTCCGGGTCTACCAGTCACCCCGGGGCAACACGCCGGAAGAATTGGCAGAAAATGCGGTGGCGCTGATCGAAAAGTACGGCTACACTGCCATCAAGATAGGTCCCCTACCGCCGGGCTGGCAAGCCATGCCCTGGAATCGGGTCCTGCGGGAGACGGAAAGGCGGGTGGCCGCGGTGCGAGAGGCCGTGGGCGACGACATCGACATCGGGCTGGATCCCCATGCGCGCATCTTCGAGCCAGGGCGGGCGCTCCAGCTCTGTCAGGTGGTGGCCCCCTATCGCCCCTTCTTCGTCGAAGAGCCCCTCCGGCCGGAGAACTACGACGCGCTGGCCAAACTGAGCCAGCACACCGACGTCCCCCTGGCCACCGGCGAGATGCTCTACACCCGCCATGAGTTCCGAGACCTGCTCAAGCTCCAGGCGGTGGAGATCATCCAGCCCGACATTTGCGTAACCGGTGGCCTGTGGGAGATGAAGAAGATCGCGGCCATGGCCGAGGCCCACTACGTAAGCGTGGCGCCCCACAACCCCTGTGGCCCGGTGGCCACCGCGGTCAACGTCCACTTCGCCGCCAGCACCCAGAATTTTCTCATCCTGGAATACCACGCGGACGATGAAGGCCCTCGCCGGGAGATCGTGGACGAGCCCATCAAGCTGGTGGACGGCTATCTGGAGTTGCCGGAGAAACCGGGCCTGGGGATCGATCTGAACGTGGAGGCACTGGGGAAGTACCCCTTCCGCAGCTGGCACCGTCCCTTCAGTTGGCGAGAGGATGGATCCCTGGCCTATCAGTAAAGATCCACCCTTGGACTTGTACCACGGCATTGTACAAATCACCGTTCCATCAACCCGCCCCCTACAGTCCAGGACTTGGGATACCTCTGAGGAAACGACGGCGTCTATATCTTTTGACAAAAAGCGGCGGCCACAGGGATAATTGCACAGAAGCATTGTGCAAACTACACAAATCTGCCAGGCGGTTATACGGCAAGTTCTGGTATGGGAAGTTAGGATGGAAAAGAAAATCAGTGCATACGAAGCTCGACGCCAGCTGGGCAACCTGATCAACGAGGTCCAATATGGCGGCGACACGTACATCATCGAGCGGCATGGACAGCCCGCGGCCGTACTGGTCTCCGTAGATGACTATGCCGCCTGGCGCGAATGGCAAGCCTGGCGTACTGCACAGGCCGATGCCCAGGCCCTCCAACAGCAAATCCTGGAGCGGCGGGGCGGCGAAGTCGTCCCTTCTGCTGCGGAAATCCTGCAGGAGGTGCGCAGCGAACGACAAGATTATATGCCTTGACGAGCCACGACCATGACGACTGTATGCGTCGATGCTAGTCTGGCCGCCAAATGGATCTTACCGGAACCGGATCGGGATCTTGCCCAGATCCTTTACGCACGCTGGCGCGCGTCAGGGTACGACATCGTTGCACCACCGTTGCTGTTCGCGGAGATAACCAACATTCTACGACGGCACGTCGTACGAGACATTCTCACCTACGACGAGGCCTTAAAGGCAGAAGAGGTTTTCCGTGGTCTCGGTATCCTGAGTATCATGCCGACTGAACTTTACCGGAAAGCCCTCATCCTGGCTGAGCAATTCAATCTGCCGGCTGCCTGTGACACCCAATATCTATCTGGCTGCGGCTCAGATTCTGGGATGTGAGTGCTGGACAGCTGACGAACGCTTGCACCGGAACGTCGTCGCCGATTTGCCGTGGCTCCATCTTTTAAACGAACTTTCTATTTATTGGACTTTTGACAAAGCAGTTGCGAGCAGAGGTGTAAAGATTTGCAAAAAAGGAGGAACTGCGCCAGAAGTAGTGTA